>OHEI01000430.1_pt1 | contig 16976 bp, 15 predicted proteins | sample 1567241 | NCBI WGS metagenome assembly OHEI01 (sample SAMEA3879565, study PRJEB24766) | human gut metagenome | biome: human-associated habitat; feature: feces | place: USA | collected 1985/1987 | reverse complement strand
GCGCGGCCGCCACGTTCTTTTTCCTGTGGCTCGGCGCGGAACCGATGCTGGAAAAGCTGGACAGGATCAAAGTTAAATACGGATTGGTGTACTGATAATTCAAATAATCTATAACATCCGACTATTTTGCTGTGGGCCTTTATTGCAAACAGACGCGAGGCTGGCGGTTTCCCACTCCTCTGCTAAAGCCACAGCATTTTTCATGGAATCGTTCCCGTTGATCGAGTTCGTACTTCCCACCCATGCAGGATGAATATTGACAGTCACCGGATATCGTGCTACCATACAGATGTAATTGAGTTTTGCGCCCGTCTGAATGACAACGCGATTTTTCGCATTGCGCACGAGAATCAGGTTTGTATGTTATGCCAGCAATTTGCTTCGCCCTTATCCGGGCGAAGGGGTTGCTGGCATTTTTTATATAGATAATATGGCCAATGGCAGAAAGGATGAAGCAATGACAGAATACGGCCCCCAATTTAGGACGAGCAGTTTGCTTTCCAGTAAGGAAAGGAATTGCGGCAGTGAACAAGGATATCATGTGAGTAGACTGACAGTGCGCAGCAGAATGCGCTGTCGGTCTTTTTATTTCAGAAAGAGGTACAAACATGAATTTAGTAGAAAAAATCAATCAGGTCGAAATCAAGGCAGATACACGCATTTCAGGAGCCGACAGAGCCTTTTGCGAACGCCAGCAGCGCGCCTATGATGCAGCACGGGAGGCGTTGAAGGAACTGGATTTTACATGGACAGACTGCATCTCACAGCAGAAAATGATTCTGGATGGTGAGCAGGCATATACATACTATTTGGGAAACGACCGCAATCTGAAGCTAGCCTGCTTTCGGGATGAACTGGAACGTTTACATGAACACTTCATCAACAGATTGACATCATATTTTGCACGTACATATAGTGTCGATCTTTCCGCGCAAAGCATCACAGAGCGATTACTGCCATCTAACAACAGCAAAGGTATCTTTGAACGGGAAAAAGCAGAAGAAGCAGAGGCTGCATACCATAACGCCATGCGTGAGCTTGCGCTGCGCTACACCGACGTGCTGGATCAGATCTTCATTCAGCTTGGTGGACGCAGTTTTCAGGAAAAAGCGTTTTGGGAACTGCAGCAGCGCTGCTGCAGCGCAGTATGGAACACATACAAAAACGAACCGCAGTATGTTCAGCAAAAGGATATCATTCATTTTTATTGTCACTTCTGCAGCTGTGACGCAGATTGGACACCGCCGCGCTGGAGTATGACTGACCGCGCAAAGAATGTTTTGTGGGGTGTCGTCCATTTTGAAACCGGAAGCTATACAACGGTGCCTGCCGTACTTTCTGATTTTTTCTCTTATCGGGATGTAAGGCAAGCCTGCACAGACTTCCACGGATACAGTAAACTCCGGCAGATTCGCCTGTTCAAAAACGGAAGAATGGATATCCGGTTCGCAAGCAGCGCGTTGGCAGAACAGTTTATTGACATTTACTTGAGCGCTGCATATTCGTGAGGTGCGGAATATGAAATATCCTTTAACAACAGAACCGATTCCACAGTCCGCGCGCAAGCAGATCAATGAAAAGCTGCTGTATCTGATCGATAATGATGCCTGCGCGACATATGACGTATCCAAAGCCGACGTGTTTCAGGCGTATACCGGACGTGGCGGCTTGCATGGACTGCGGCGCAGCGATTATAACAGCTATGCGGCATACAGCGAAGCAAAAAAGGAAGCAGAAAATGGGCAGGTGTTTACACCTGCGCGTCTGTGCCAGTTTGTTGTGGATTGCCTGCACATCGGGCAGGACGATCTGGTTGCAGATCTGACCTGTGGGATGGGGACATTTTTTAACTTTCTTCCGAATGAACGCAATGCTTACGGGTGTGAACTGGATATAGACGCCTATAAGGTGGCGTCGTTTCTGTTCCCACAGGCACATCTGGAAAATAAGGATATCCGCCGCTATGCGCCGGGCGTGCAGTTTGATTATATCCTTGGTAATCCACCGTATAATCTGCGCTGGTGGGTAGAAGAAGGGAAAAACTGCCTTTCGCAGTTTTACTACTGTATCAAGGCTGCAGAGCTTCTCAAGCCGCTCGGTATTCTTGCAATCATCATACCAGCATCATTCTTGAGCGATACGTTTTCTGATGGCGCAATGATCTCGGCGATGGAGAATGCGTTCAGTTTCCTTGGGCAAGCCGTTCTGCCAGAAGACGCATTTCGGGATATGGGTGTCGCACAATTTCCGGTCAAGCTGCAATTCTGGCAGAAACGCAGCCAGACCATGCCGGAGGTACACCGTTATCAAATGGAAAGTATGGATTTATCCGATGGATTCTCTGCGGAACAGGCGCTGCAGATCTACAGCGAAATGATCCAACCGGCGCAGGAACTGCTGAAGGAGAACCGTGCGAAGATCTTGCGAGAGCTTGCGCAGCGCAGAGATACGTCTGAGCAATTCTTATATCAGGTTCAGAAAATGCTCTATCAGATCAAGGCGCATCCGCGGATACGGGATTCTTACGCAAGCTGCATGGAATATGTACGCCGCTTTTATACAGAAACGCAGCCGAGCAATATGGATTATAAGGAATGGTGCCAGAAACGTTTGACTGAAGCCAAGGTGCTGGCATATCTGCGCAGAGTGCTGAAAAAACAGAATGCGCGGCCAGGTGAAGATGTGATCCGATTGATAAAGCGTGACGGCTGCTTTGCATATAAGGCTTATAGCGCAGCAGCGCGGCGGCAAATGCGTGAGAACCAGCGAGAGGCATTACCAATCTATCAGGCGGTAATATCCGGCAGCACAGATTTGACGCCAGAGTATGCGCGGCTGATCCGAAGAAAGCATAGAGCATATTTGAATCAGAGCCAGAAGTTTTCAGAGATGCAGCAGGATACGGACATTGCAGAATGGCTGGAGGATTTTCAGCTTTGGGATCAGGAGAATTGTGAACTGATCTGCTTGAATGAGAATCAGCGCCGGGATCTGAATTTGGTGTTGCAAAAACGGTATGCACTTTTACAGTGGGAACAGGGCAGCGGAAAAACGCTTGCCGGAATTGCGGTAGGGCTATACCGAATGCAGCGACAGCACCTATATTGCACATGGGTCGTATCCTCGGCCATCTCGATTCGCAACAACTGGGACGGCGTACTTACCAACTACGACTTGCCATATGTATTTGTAGAGCAGCTGCGTGATTTGGAGCGGATTCATCGGGGCGATTTTGTCCTAATCACAACAAATGCACTTGTAAAATACAAACGGCAAATCAAGCGCTGGATGCGGATACACGGGCATAAAGCAAATCTTGTGCTGGATGAAAGCGATGAGATCACAAACCCGTCAAGCGCCCGTACAAAGGCAGTGCTGTCCTGTTTCCGCCGATGCCGGGCAAAGCTGCTTACGACGGGAACGAGTACGCGGAACAATATTGTGGAATTTGCGCCGCAGCTGGAGCTGCTTTACAACAACTCGTTCAATATGATTTCATGGGTGCCTTACATATACAGCACCGAACGAGACGGCGATATGACGACAAAGAGCAATCCGTATTATGGCGCACCAATTCCAGCGTACCGAAAGGGCTATGCACTGTTCTCTGCGTCTCACCTGCCGGAGAAAATCACGGTGTTCGGCGTCGGGCAGTGGACGCAGGATATCTACAATGCAGAGGTGCTGCGTGACATTCTGGACAAAACGGTTATTACCCGTTCCTTTAGGGAGATCGTTGGACGAGAGATCCGGCGACTCCATCAGGTTCCGATTTCGTTTACCGAAGCAGAGCGGGCTGTATGCAAAAAGGCAATCGAAGAATTCAATCAGTTGCGGGCAAACTATTTTGCGACGACGGGAAATTCCAGAAAAGACGCGATGATGCGGCTGATTCAGCAAATTACGCTCCTACTTCGGATCAGCGCTGCGCCCAATACGCTGATAGAGTACACGGGCGATCTGCCCGGAAAGCTGAGAAAAACCACCGAAATGATTGCACGATGGGATCAGGAGATCGTCGCGGTCGGTGTGCGCCATGCGGTAATTCTGAACGCTTACGCGGATGCAATCCGAAAAGCCATGCCGGAGCGCCCCTTGTTTCTGGTAACAGGCGCGACGACAAGCTTTGCCAAACGGCGTGCGCTGCGAAAAACGCTCCGGGAGAGCAAAAACGGAATCCTGCTTTGCACACAGCAGAGCCTTCCAAGCTCTGTCAACTTCGAGTTTGTGAATAAGATCATCATTCCGGAGCTGCATTATAACAATGCGCAGATGAGCCAGTTCTATATGCGATTCGTTCGCTATACCTCGACCGAATGGAAGGACATCTACTTTTTGACCTATGAAGACAGCATCGAGGCCAACCTGATGCAAATGGTGTTGGCAAAGGAGCGGATCAATCTGTTCATGAAAGGTGCAGACACGGATCTGGACGAGGTTTACAAAAAATTTGGAGTCGATTACAATTTGCAGGCGCAGCTTCTCAGCCGTGAAGCAGATGCGGACGGCCGGATGCGGATTCGCTGGGGGCAGCAGCAAATTGCCTAAGCGCTTTTTACAATACTGGCATTCAAAAAATGTGCAGTTCTCAAACGAGGACTGCACATTTCGTATGTAAGCGTGCCAGAATAGAATCTTTCTCAGCGCATAGAAAAAATTTGCCGATAAGAACGAATAAAATCAGGTCTGTCAATAGAAAAAGCCGCCTGGTTTCTCATGGAAACCAAGCGGCTGTGTTAGAATATTTGCTTTTAAGGAATGAAATCAGATCATCCACACAGGGACGATATATGTGCTGCTGTCGATTGCGCTTAATGTCTCCCGAAGGCAGATGATTGCGCCTGTGCCTCTCGGCACGGAGGCCTTATCCAGCAGTTTGAAAGCGCCCGTAATCTGTGTGGGCGGATTGATGCTTTTTTTGATCTCTATGGGATGAAGTTGTCCGTCGCTCTCCATAATCAGATCGATCTCATTGCTGTTCTTGTCCCGGTAATAATGCAGCAGACAGTCCTTAGCGCTGTTGCTGTAGGTTTTTATAATTTCCGACACAACATAGTTTTCTAAGATGGCTCCGTTGATTGCGCCATTCATCAAAATTTCGGGGCTTGAGTACCGGGTCAGATAGGAGACCAGCCCTGTATCGAAGAAATACATCTTCGGCGTTTTGATCGTCCGCTTCAAAAGGTTGTTGGAGTAGGGGTGCAGGAAGAACACGATCCCCGATTTTTCAAGCTCCTTCATCCAGCGCTTTGCGGTATCGTCACTGACGCCCACATCCCCGGCGATGTCATGCAGGTTCAGCATCTGGCCGCTTCTGTAGGCGGCAGCACGAATAAAGTCGGCAAACATCACCTTATCCACACCGGGAATATCGGTGGACACATCCCGGTCGATATAGGTCTGAATATAGCTGCTGTAAAACACATCACGGTCTTTATACTTACCGCTCCTGTGGCCGGGGAGTGCGCCGTCCCAAATCCTCTGGTATATCTCATTCGGTGTGGCTGGGGAAAGCAACGCCTTGCGCTTCTGCAATTCGTCAAGCTCCAACGAAAAGGGTGAAACCTCCACCGCGCCGCAAAGCTCCGACTGTGACAGTGCCGACATATGAAGAATGGCGGTTCTTCCGGCCAGCGACTCCTGTGCCAGCTCCATCAGGCGATACGCCTGAGAGCCGGTCAGCCAGTAGGAGCCGGGTGCAGCGCCGTTATCCACGGCGATCTTGATATATGAAAACAGCTCCGGTGCATACTGAACCTCATCGATGAGAACCGGCGCGGGATGCAGCTTCAAAAACATGGCAGGATCGGTTTTGGCAAGTCTGCGCTCCTCCAAATCGTCCAGCGAAACCTCGGCTCGTGCCGTCCCCTCCATCAGATGCCGCAGCATGGTGGACTTTCCGACCTGACGCGGACCCGTCAGCAGCACACAGGCGTACTCCTCATTGATTGCAATAAACTTCTTTTCAAGCTGTCTCTCAATATACATTGCCCCGCCTCCTTTAGGCTAAAATACGACGTACCTTTATTATAGCCTAAGAGAGAGGAAAAATCAATGGTTTTTAGGCTAAAATACGATGCACTTGTATTTTAGCCTATATGAGCTGCAATTATGCGTGTCTGCACAGGCTTTCACCATTCATGAAAAAGCCGCCCGATTTCAAATCAGGCGGCTAAGCAGACGGTATCCGCAGATGTGCATCATGGCAAATGTGCAAATGAAAATCTTCCGAAAAGCGAATACGGCAGCCTATTGAAAGGCTGCCGTGGATCGACAAACTGGAATTTATTGCACCGTGTCTAAAATCAACTGGTTGAATCTTTTTGCAAACATCGGCGGAATATTGTGAGCAGCCTTATCCCATATCTCACACCGACAATTCGGATTGATCTCAGCCATTCGTTTGACGCTGTCCATTACTTCTTTTGGTTCTTTTCCTCCGGCCAACGCAATAATAGGAATTGGCACTTTGGCAAAGTCCGGTTCGCTTTCAAATGTTATGCCATTATTCACGGAATTACGAATAGTATCAATCTTAACATTCTGCATCTGATGAACAAATTTTTTTCTCGGCTCTCTGGGAAGTCCATTCATCATGCCTATGATATTACAAAGCCACTTTTTCTTGAATGAAGCAAATTGCTTTTCATTCATTTTCATAACTTCCGCTAATGAAGATTCCGTTTTGTTCAGCCACGGACTGACGATTATGGCAGAATAAAATAATTCCGGATATTCCGATACGAGCTTGAAAGCAAGTTGCGCACCCAATGAAAATCCCACCAGTAAAACTTTTTTGTTGAGGCTTCTTATCATGTTTACAAGTTCGGCACAACACGTATCCGTGTAAAAGATTCTGCCCGCTTCATCTCCAAATCCCATGATATGGGGTACGATAATGTGAAAAGAATTAGCGAGCGAATATTGCCTACCATAGCAATGCACAAAATTTGCTCCATGCAGCATCACTATAATGCTATTGTTTTCCTTCCCATATTCTTCAAGCTTCAATTTGTGTTTCCTCCGTCAAATTCCGATTTGTCAGTCTCATTCTATCACACACTCGGTACATTTTCCAGCTTGCGTATCACAGCGGCAATGCAATGGATTACGAGTTATAATCGGCGTTTTTTCGACATGCAAAAACCTCCGTTCGGATGAACGGAGGTTTTTGTTCTTATTAAGTAAATCCTTACTTGATCTCGACTGCTGCGCCGACTGCCTCGAGCTGAGCCTTGAGAGCCTCTGCGTCTTCCTTGGAGATGCCTTCCTTGACAGCAACGGGAGCCTTCTCGACCATTGCCTTTGCCTCTGCCAGGCCGAGGCCGGTGATGCCGCGGATTTCCTTGATGACCTTGATCTTCTCTGCGCCGAAGCTGGTCATAACAACGTCGAACTCGGTCTTCTCTGCGACAGCCTCTGCTGCGCCGCCTGCTGCGGGAGCGGCTGCTGCAACTGCGGAGACGCCGAAGGTCTCGCAGATCTCATCAACGAGCTCCTTGAGCTCGAGAACGGAAAGAGCCTTGATCTCGTCGATCATGGCGGTGATTTTTTCGCTTGCCATTATAATTTCCTCCAAATTTTAATGTGTGATGCAGCCTGATTATTCTGCTGCTTCTGCGGGAGCGGCCGCGCCGCCCTTCTGCTCGACGACTTCGCTCAGAGCAACTGCAAGGCCGCCCATGATTGCATTCAGGGAGCCTGCCAGCTTCGAGTACAGGTCATTCTTGCTGGTGAGCGTGGACAGCTCTGCTATCTCCTGCTCGCTGAGGATCTTACCCTCCATGAAGGCTGCTTTGATATTGAACTTATCGCCGAGCTTCTTGGAGTAATCGCTGATGATACGGAACGGAGCGATGGGGTCCTCGCTGCTGGTTGCCATGGATGTGCTGCCGTTGAGGACGGGATCGAGCGCGCTCATTCCGACCTTGTCGATAGCGATCCTGGTAAGGGTGTTCTTGACGACGGAGTAGTCGACGCCCTCCTTGCGCATCTCGGTACGCAGAGCCGTATCCTCGGCCACGGTGATACCCTGGTAATCAACCAGAATACCTGCGCTTGCTGCGTTGATGCGTTCGACGAGTGCTTCTACGACCGCCTGCTTCTCGCTGAGAACTTTTGCGTTAGGCATGTGTGTTTTTCACCTCCACACTGATGTTCACGCTCATAAAGAAAACCTCCGTGTCCGAAGACACGGAGGCTTGTAAGCAATCAAAAAATGATGCCATCCTCGGCAGGATTTACACCGTAAAGATACCTGCTGTCTTTGGAGCGCTCAGATAGAATATCAGATTTTGCCCCGTTTGTCAAGTGTTTTATCGGCGCGGCATCAATGTTATCGGAGTACAGGTAATTCTGACTTGTCCACTTTGTGATCTCGTCGCCGTAAACGTCGATCGGCACAAAACAAAATTTGACGGCCGCAATGATTATCACTATAACCACCAGTGCGATGAGTAACGGATTTTTGTAGAAAGGCTTCTTGTTTTTGCCGCCGCATTTCGGACAAGCCTTCGCGCTCGCGGCTATCTCGGCTCCGCAATGCTTGCAGGTCACCATTTTCGGTTCTTTTGCCATCTCGTTTTTCTCCATGTCAATTGATTTCCTGTCAAAAGGTATGTAATGATAAATATAATAATAGCAGGTGCGGCGTGAAACCGCACCTGCTGTTTTAAGCCTTATTATCGCCGCTGCCGGTTTTATCGTCAATGACTTTTTTCCCGCGCACGATGAGCTTTTTGAGAAAGCCGGGGACGGGCGCGCCCATCGCGGCGGCGTTTTCGATGATGCTGCCGAGCTCGGTGAAGAAATACCACGCGGTGACTACGGGGGTTATAAGACAGCTCTGTCCGAGCACGGGCAGCTCGAAGCCGAAATTATCGCCGACGAGCCTGAGCACGAGGTCGCACATCGCGGCGACCAGCACGCCGACGATGCTGCCCAGCTTGTGCCACAGCCCCTGACGGGCGGCGGCGCTGCTCCAGCTTTTGCTGTACAGCGCGGCGAAGGTGCCTGTCAGATAGTCCAGCAACAGCGCCGTGAGCCACAGCACGACCATCCAGCCGACCCAGCCGAAAAGCGCCGTTCCGAAGGCGATCAGCGCGGCCGCCGCGGCTTTTATCTCGGCGGCTTTATCCGGAGCATTCATGTTCTTATGCCTCCCCTTCAAAGTATCGGCGCATGATCTCCATGGTGCGGAGCATATCCTCCGTCAGATCGAGCGCTCCGCCGTCCTTGCCGCGCAGTGCACCCGCATCGATATAGCGCTGAGCCATCTCGCGGTAGCCCGACGGTATATCCTCAAGCTTATTCCATCTTTCCATGTCCTCTTCGCTTCCTTTCTCAATATAATTTCTGCCGGCGGCACGGCAGATGCCGCGGCACAGCGCCTCGCCTATATCGTCCGCGTGCCCGACTATCCATCGCGCAAGAAGCGGCGAGTCATGGAACTCGCACTCGCAGTAGACGCAGACGGCGTTTGTGTTGCGTATCTCGTAAAACTGCTTTTCGCGTATGCCGTAGACCGAGCGATAGGGAGTTATCGCGTCTATCTCGTCAAAAACAGGCTGTGCAAATTTCATGCGCTCCTCGCTCTTTGAGGCGACAAACACGACGCAGCCGCGCCCGCCGCCGGCGTTCGTGTGGATGCACAGGTGCAGGTCCGCGCCCCAGGCATTGGACTCGCGCACACGGTCGTACATGGCGTTTTCACCGTCGGCAAAGCTCGTTTTGACCTCAAAGCCGCAGCGCTCAAGCGCCGTCCTGCACGCCGCGGCGATCCTGCGGCACTGCTGCGCCTCGTTTGTCCCGCCGTCGGCGTAGGGGTTGCTCAGCTGGTCCGATGGAGAGAGATATATTTTCAATTTAATCATTCCTTTCCGTGCAGTTTATTTTATGCTGTCGCTCAGGCGAACGACAGTCCTCTCAACCATAGGCTGTTTTCGGCCGGAACTTGTACGTTTGCGTACAAGAAAAAACTGCGGGCGGCGTTTATTTACAGTTTATTCACGTTTATATTGACATTTTAGCTAAAATGGCGTATTATTTGTGTATTGCTTTAAATGCACAAAGTAAATTACAGGAGAGAAAGTAATGGAAAACAAAATGGAAAAAAGGTATGGACTGCCTACCGCGATTTCCATGGTCATCGGCATCGTTATCGGCTCCGGTGTCTTCATCAAGGGCGGTAAGGTTCTGTCGCTGACAGGCGGCAACCTCATGCAGGGCATCGCGGTCGTCGGCATCGTCGGCCTGATATGCATCATCTGCTCGCTGGTATTTGCAACCCTCGGCAGCAAGTATGAGAAGGTCAACGGCGTTGTCGACTATGCCGAGCTCGCGCTCGGCCCCAAGTATGCCTACTATGTCGGCTGGTTCATGACCACGATATACACGCCGGCGCTGGCCTCGATGCTGGCCTTCTTCTCGGCGATGATGTTTTTGCAGCTGTTCGGCATCTCGGCCATCGACTTTGCAAACGGTCAGGTCAACGCCGTCGCCATCGGCGTGGGCGCGGGCTTTCTTATGATCGGCTACGGCATCAACGCTCTCAGCCCGAAAATCGCCGGCAAGCTCCAGGTCGGCATGACGGTCATAAAGCTAATTCCGCTCGTCCTAATGGGCATCGTCGGAACGATCGCCGGCCTTGTGAACGGAACCACCCTCGAGGTGCTCGACTATGTAAACTCCGCCGACTATGTCGCCGTTGACGGCACGGGCTTTTTCAAGGCCATCGTCGGCTTTGCCTTCGCCTATGAGGGCTGGATACTCGCAACGAGCATAAACGCCGAGCTCAAGGATTCCAAGAAAAATCTGCCGCGCGCACTTGTCATCGGCGCACTGGTGACGATCGTCCTCTACGCGCTGTACATATGGGCGATGAGCATCGTCGGCGACGTAAGCACCATCATCTCCACCTGGCCGTTCGGCGAGAGCCTGCCGCGCATAGCGTTCTCGAAGCTGTTCGGCAGCGTCGTCGGCACTATCGTTTATGTTTTCATCACAATCTCCTGCCTCGGCACGATGAACGGCCTTATCATGGCCTCCTGCCGCAGCATGTACTCGGTCTCCGCACGCGGCATGGGACCGCAGCCGAGCTTCTTCGGACACATTGACGATCAGAACAACTTCGCCATCAAGTCCTCCATCGTCGGCATGATGCTCGCCGGCTTCTGGTATGCATGGACGGTCATGATGTGGATGGGCGGCCCCGGACTGTTCGGCTCTGTCCACTCAAGCGAGTGGTTTGCCTGGGAGCCCGACGAGATCGGCATCATCTGCCTGTACCTGATGTACATACCCATGATGATCGGCCTCATGGTCAAGGCAAAGGAGCTCGGCCCGATAAAGCGCTTCGTGCTGCCGATCCTAGGCGTGGCCTGCTGCCTGTTCTTCTGCTATGCAATCTGGACGGGCTACGGCTGGAAGCAGTGTGTAGGCTTCCTGATCTTCTTCGCGGTCGTCATGCTCATCGGCTATCTGTTTGAGCGCTACCGCAAAAAACACGCGCAATAATTAAAAAGAGTGCGAACTTTGGGCGGCTCTTTTCCGCCCATACTTCACAAAAAATCTCGGTAATACTTTGTGTATTACCGAGATTTTCAGTCTGTCAAAGAGCCACTGTTTTCAAGAGGCGAAAGCAGTGGCTCTCTGACAGTCTGAGGCGGGCATTGCCCGCCTGTTTTTTATGTTTTGCTCCGCAGTCGCCGCTCGTGCCGACTGTCTTTTTTGCATTTGTTTTAAATCGTAGTTCCGACCATGCGGGCGAGCAATGCTCGCCCCTACGAATGGATTCGAGTTCCGGAAAACACATTCAGCTATCCACTATCCACTGTATACTATATTAAAATGTATATTGCAATGAAGTTGAGGATTTGATATAATGTATTAGTTTTAAAAATGGGGTAATTCGCGGAAAAATGAGGGTACTTATATGAGCGTAAATTCACTGAACGATATATGGCAGGCGGTGCTTGGCGTACTGGGCGAGCACCTTACGGATACGGCCGTCTCAACCTGGTTTGAGGACTGTGAGCCGGTCGAGATAGACGGCTCTACCCTCGTTTTAAAAACAAGCTCGGATTTTAAGCGTGATATCATCGTAAAGCGCTTTGCAGAGACAATAAAGCGTGCGATGAGCGAAATTTTTTCGACCGAATTCACAGTAAAGGTCCTCACCGATGAAGAGCTCGGCGATTACGAGGAGCGCAAGGCCGACGATGATCCTCTGCCCGAGATGGCCGGCTACACCTTTGACCGCTTCATCGTCGGAAACTCCAATAAATTTGCTCATAACGCCGCCGTCGCCGTGGCGCATAAGCCCGGCAGCGCGTATAATCCGCTGTTTATCTACGGAAACTCCGGCCTCGGCAAGACGCATCTGCTGCTGGCCATCGGCCAGTACATCCGCGAAACCAACCCCTCGGCAAAGATTGCGTACATAAAGGGCGACGAGTTCACAAACCAGCTTTTAAAATCCATAAAGGAAGGCACGGGTGAGGAATTTCGCATGAAATACCGCAACGTCGACCTCTTCCTTGTCGACGATATCCAGTTCATCGCCGGAAAGCAGGCCACTCAGGAGGAATTCTTCCACACCTTCAACAACATTTACGAGGCCGGACATCAGATAGTCATCACCTCTGACCGTCCGCCGATCGAGATGAGCCTTCTCGACGACCGTCTCATGAGCCGCTTCCAGGGCGGCCTGATGGCGGATATACAGCCGCCGGATATTGAGACGCGCATGGTCATAACACGCGCCAAGGCAGCTCAGCTCGGTCTCGTTTTAGAGGACGATGCAGTCGCGTATATCGCAGAGACCATAACCTCAAATGTGCGCCAGATAGAGGGCGTCATAAAGCGCCTGACGGCCTACAGAGAGATTCTCGACAGCACGATAGACACCGCCGCGGTAAAGCGCGCCATAAAGGACGTCGTGCGCATCGGGACGTTCATCCCCTCGCCGCAGCTCATCATCCGCGAGAGCGCACGTTATTTCCAGCTTTCCGAGGAGGATCTGCGCGGCCAGAACCGCAGCAAGGGTACGGCGACGGCGCGTCAGATATCCATGTACCTCATCCGAACGCTCACCAATCTTCCGCTCAAGGAGATAGGCGCGGAGTTCGGAGACAGAAATCATTCGACGGTGCTCTCTTCCATCCGCAAGGTCGAGGAGCTGCTCAAGTCCGACCCCGATATCTCCGCCACCGTGCGCGACATCACGAGCAACATCAACTCGAAAAACTGACGCCGTTTTCCACACATCGCTGTTATCCTAACGTGGAGAACGTGTGGAAAGCTGTGGACATTAAATTTACCTGATTCTGGTAGTTTAAAAGTTACCAACCTTTCCACAATTTTTTCAACACCGGTTTTTCAGACGCCGCAACGGCTCAGACCGGTTTTCCACCAAACGAACAGCTCTACTACTACTACTAAAAATATGCTTTCTATCTTTCGAATAGACGAAACGTTTCTGATTAAGGAGGCCGCTCATGAAATTTTCCTGTGACAAGTACGTTCTGCAGCAGGCTGCAGCCGCTGCTTTCGCCAACGACGTTACCCTGACCATGTGGGGCGCCGAGGAAGACCAGGAACTGCTGCGCACCATCGCTGATAACTTTATCAAAGAATACGGCAATTACGGCGGCAAGATCACCATCAACCGCAAACCCACGGATTTTGACGCGATCCCTGAGTATCTGCACAGCCAGCACCGCTTCGATCGCCTTACGGACGAGCTTACCGAGCGCATTATCAGCGACGCGAAGGCGCGCTATGATACGCTGCTCAAGCTTTCCGAGATCGACATCGTATAAAAACAGTATCCCATGGGCGCAGGCTGCCGCTGAAAGCAGCTTGCGCCTGATTTGCTAACAGCAGGAGGTTGAAAATGGCAAAGATAATTACAGCTGCTGAAGCTGCCGACCTGATTCGGGACGGAATGACGCTTGGCGTCAGCGGCTTCGGTGCTTTTGCGTCTCCGGACTGTGTGCTGGAGGCAATAAGCCGAAAGTTCAAAGAGCAAAACACCCCGCGCGACCTGACGATCGTTTCCGGCGTTGCGCCCGGCGATTTCGTTGAGGATGGCTGCGGCCTGTCCAAAATCAAGGACGAGGGCATCATCAAGACGCTGATCGCCTCCCATCTGCGCATGTCCCCGGCGATCGGCAGGGCGTGCAGTGAAAACAAAATTGCCGCTTTCTCCATGCCGCTCGGCGTGTACGGCCAGCTTCTGAACGCCATCGGCAGCAAGCGCCCCGGCATCATTACCCACGTCGGTCTCAACACCTATGCCGATCCCCGTCAGGACGGCTGCAAGATGAACGCGCTTGCAAAGGCCGACGGCAGAGAGATGGTGGAGCTCATCCACGTTTCCGGGAAGGACTATCTTTTCTACAAAGCATTCCACATTGATGCCTGCATCCTTCACGCGAGCTATGCGGATACCGAGGGCAACATCTCCCTCCAGAACGAGCCGGTTCACGGCGATTTGCTGGAGCTGGCGCTGGCGGTGCACAACAATGGCGGCATCGTCATCGTGGAGGTCAACTCCATCTGCGAGGCGGGCGCGCTTGACCCGCGGCACGTGCTGATCCACAAGTCCTGTGTGGACTATATCGTGAAGGCTGAGGGCGAGAACAATGTTGCGCTTGCGTATCACCCCGAGATGGTTGGCGATATCCGCGGACTCGCGGGCGATGTTGCGCCGCTGCCCTTTGGCTATAAGAAGGTCATCGCCAGAAGAGCTGCCATGGAGCTCAGACAGGGCGCGCTTGTGAATCTCGGCATCGGCATTCCCGCCAGCGTTGCGAACGTCGCGAACGAGGAAGGCCTCAGCCGGGATGTCACGCTCTCACTTGAGACGGGCGTTTTCGGCGGTGTGCCGCTGGACGGTCCGCTGTTCGGCGCGGCCGTGAATCCGGACTCCATTTCCCGCTCTGCGGATACATTCAGTCTCTACGATGGCGGCGGCCTTGACATGACCGTGCTCGGCTGCGCAGAAGTGGACGCGACCGGCAACGTCAATGTTTCCAAGTTCTCCGGCCGCTGCGTCGGCCCCGGCGGCTTTGTCAACATCTCGCAGAACACCCCGAAGATCTGCTTTGCATTTGCCTTCAACTCCGGAAAGTGCGACATTGGCGTCGAGGATGGCAAGCTGGTTATCCGCCGCGATGGGAAGCCCGGCAAGTTTATCCCAAAGTGCGACCATATCACCTTCTCCTCGCAGTTTGCGCAGGATACCCATCAGGAGGTCCTGTTCATAACCGAGCGCGCGGTGTTCCGTCTGGTCGACCGCAGGATGATCCTCACCGAGATCGCGCCCGGCGTTGACCTCCAGAAGGACATCCTTGACCAGATGGGCTTCGTACCCGAGATCTCCCCCGAGCTCAAGCGCATGGACGAGCGGCTGTTCCGGCCGGAAAAGATGGAGCTTTCGTTCTGACATGAAGAAAATCATCGTTGGTATCAGCGCCGCAGACGGCGTGCAGATCGGCGTCAGACTTCTGGAGCTGCTTCGGGAGATACCCGATGTGGAGACCCACCTGGTTATGAGCCGCAATGCAGACACGAACCTCCGACTCGAGCTTGGCATGGACCGCGCGGCGGCGGAGGCACTGGCCGATGTCTGCTATCCGCCGGAGGATCTGGCGGCGGCGATATCCAGCGGATCGTTTTATACCGACGGCATGATCGTTGCGCCGTGCAGCATGAAAACACTCTCTGCCATTGCAAACGGTTATTCCGACTCGCTGCTGATCCGCGCGGCGGACGTATGCATCAAGGAGTGCCGCAAGGTGGTCCTGATGCCGCGCGAAATGCCGCTCAGCCGGATCCACCTGCGCAATATGAGCCTTGCGGCGGAGGCCGGGTGCGTCATCATTCCGCCAATGCTGACCTTTTATAACGGCAGCAAAAGCGTGGACGACATGGTAAACCATGCGCTCGGCAAGGCGCTTATGCAGTTCGGCATTGTGCTGCCCGGATTTCGGAGCTGGCGCGGCGGCCGTCTTTCAAAGGAGGACAAATAAGAATGGATGCGGTGCATGAGCTGTCCGGCGTAGCTGCGAAGCTCGACGGCGGCAAGGCGGTCGTGTTCGAGCACGTGAAGGGCTATGATTATCCGGTATCCACCGGCATGTGGTGGAACCGCGAGAACGTTGCCGCGATTTTTGACCGCAGCGTGGATGCGCTTCCGGCTCTGTTTGCCGCGGCTGTCGGCTCTCTGCACCAAAACCCCGTGGCGCCCGTCGTCGTTGATGATGCGCCTGCGCAGCAGGTCACAATGCCGGAGGTCGATCTCGGGCGCATCCCGGTGCCGACGCATGCGCTCAAAGACGGCGGCCCCTATTTTTCCAACTGCATCATCGTCGCCAAGGATCCGGACACCGGCGTCCGAAACACGTCGATACACCGTCTGATGGTCACGGGTAAGGATCGCCTTGGCCTGCTGATGGACATGGGACGGCATCTGAGAAATTATTATGAGCGTGCGGAGGCGAAGGGCGAGCCGCTGGAGATCACCATCAACAACCGGTACTGCATGCTGCTGGCCGTGGCCGGCATCCTGGCCATCATCCTGGGCCTGCCCCGCATCAAGGCCCGCAGCACGGAGGCGTGATATGGCAGGCAATTCCTTTGGGCGCATCCTGCGCCTCACCTCGTACGGCGAATCCCATGGGCCCGGTCTGGGCGGCGTGCTGGACGGCTGCCCCGCAGGCCTGCCCCTGAGCGAGGAAGACCTGCAGCGCGAGCTGGACCTGCGCAAGCCCGGACAGGGCGCCACGGCCACCAAACGCAAGGAATCCGATACCGTCCGCATCCTTTCCGGCGTGTTCCAGGGCCTGACCACCGGCACGCCCATCGCTTTCCACATCGCCAACGAGGACCAGCGCTCCCGCGATTACGGCAATCTGGCCCAGGTCTTCCGGCCCGGGCACGCGGACTGGGGCTTCTTCAAAAAGTTCCACGGC
>OHEI01000410.1_pt1 | contig 17364 bp, 8 predicted proteins | sample 1567241 | NCBI WGS metagenome assembly OHEI01 (sample SAMEA3879565, study PRJEB24766) | human gut metagenome | biome: human-associated habitat; feature: feces | place: USA | collected 1985/1987 | reverse complement strand
CGTTCCACACGACCGGTGGCAACAGTGCCGCGGCCAGAGATGGAGAACACGTCTTCAACAGGCATCAGGAAGGGCTGGTCGGTCGCGCGCTTGGGTTCCGGAATGTAGTGGTCAACCGCGTCCATCAGCGCCCAGATGCACTGGCATTCGGGAGCATGGTCAACGTCGGTGCCGCCGTTCTGGACATATTCCAGCGCCTTCAGGGCAGAACCCTTGATGATCGGGATCTCGTCGCCCGGGAAATCGTAGCTGCTCAGCAGTTCGCGGATTTCCATTTCGACCAGTTCCAGCAGCTCTTCGTCGTCCATCATGTCGGTCTTGTTCATGAAGACCACGATGTACGGCACGCCAACCTGACGGGCGAGCAGGATGTGCTCACGGGTCTGGGGCATCGGGCCGTCGGGAGCAGACACAACCAGGATAGCGCCGTCCATCTGGGCAGCACCGGTGATCATGTTCTTAACATAGTCGGCGTGGCCGGGGCAGTCAACGTGCGCGTAGTGACGGTGTTCCGTCTCGTACTCGACGTGCGCCGTGTTAATCGTAATGCCGCGAGCCTTTTCTTCCGGCGCCGCATCAATCTGATCGTACGCCTTGGCTTCGCCGCCGAACTTCTTGGAAAGGATCGTGGTGATAGCAGCCGTCAGCGTGGTCTTACCATGGTCCACGTGACCGATCGTGCCCACGTTAACGTGGGGCTTGGTACGTTCAAATTTCTGCTTTGCCATTGGAATTTTCCTCCTTTAATTATGTGTATTCCATACACTTAGTATTTTATCAGATTATTTCTCAAAAAACAAGTCTTTTTTGCTCTTTCAGAAAAATTTTATTAGTCCTTAGCTCTCTTGCTGATGATTCCATCTGCAATTGACTTGGGAACCTGAATGTAGTGGCTGGGTTCCATTACATACTGACCACGACCCTGTGACTTAGAACGCAGATCGTTTGAGTAACCGAACATTTCTGACAGAGGAACGAAAGCATTGATCTGCTTAACGCCGTTTCTGTCTTCCATACCCTGTATCTCACCACGACGTGAGCTTAAGTCGCCGATAACGTCGCCCATGTATTCTTCGGGAACTGTTACAACTACCTTCATGATAGGTTCAAGGATAACGGGGTTAGCCTTGCGGCATGCTTCCTTGATAGCCATTGAACCTGCGATCTTGAATGCCATTTCAGATGAATCGACCTCGTGGTATGAACCGTCATAAAGCTCAACCTTAACGTCTACCGTCTGATAGCCTGCAAGAACACCGGACTGTAAAGCACCCTGAATACCTGCGTCAACTGCGGGGATATATTCCTTAGGAATAGAACCGCCGACAATTGCGTTAATGAACTCATAGCCCTTACCGGACTCGTTCGGGTAAACGTGGAGCTTAACGTGACCGTACTGACCCTTACCACCTGACTGACGTGCATACTTTGTATCAACGTCTGCATTAGTGGTGATTGTCTCTTTATATGCAACCTGAGGAGCACCGACATTAGCCTCAACCTTAAATTCACGGAGAAGTCTGTCTACGATGATTTCAAGGTGAAGTTCGCCCATTCCGGCGATGATTGTCTGACCTGTTTCCTCATTTGTATAGGTTCTGAAAGTGGGGTCTTCCTCTGCGAGCTTCGCAAGAGCAATAGCCATCTTTTCCTGACCTGCCTTGGTCTTGGGTTCAATAGCGAGCGAGATAACAGGCTCGGGGAATTCCATAGACTCAAGGATTACGGGATTGTTCTCATCACACAGCGTATCACCTGTTGTAGTGTTCTTAACACCTACAGCAGCTGCAATATCGCCGCAGTAGCAAACTTCGAGGTCTGCTCTGTGGTTAGCGTGCATCTGAAGAATACGTCCCATACGCTCCTTCTTGTCCTTAGTTGCATTAAGAACAGTAGAACCGGCTGCTACGATACCTGAATAAACTCTGAAGAAGCAGAGCTTACCAACGAAGGGGTCTGTAGCAATCTTGAAAGCAAGTGCAGAGAACGGCTGATCGTCGCCTGCGTGTCTTTCAACTTCTTCGCCTGTTTCGGGGTTAACACCCTTGATAGAAGGAACATCAAGAGGTGAGGGCATATAGTCAACGATTGCATCGAGGAGCTTCTGTACGCCCTTATTCTTATAAGATGTACCGCAGGTTACAGGAACGATCTCATTGTCAATCGTTGCCTTTCTGAGTACAGCCTTGATTTCTTCAACGGTGATTTCTTCACCTTCGAGGTACTTGTTCATAAGTTCCTCGTCCTGCTCAGCAACAGCCTCGATGAGTGCATCGTGATATTCCTGAGCCTTCTCCTTCATGTCGTCCGGAATTTCTTCCACACGCATGTCCTTACCGAGATCATCATAGTAGATGTCAGCTTTCATTTCGATAAGGTCTACGATACCTCTGAATGTATCTTCGGCACCGATAGGGAGCTGTATCGGAACAGCATTACATTTAAGTCTGTCCTTCATCATGCTTACAACATTATAGAAGTCTGCACCCATGATGTCCATCTTGTTGATGTATGCCATTCTCGGAACATGATACTTGTCTGCCTGACGCCATACAGTTTCTGACTGGGGCTCAACACCGCCCTTAGCACATAAAACTGTAACAGATCCGTCAAGAACTCGCAGCGAACGCTCAACTTCAACAGTAAAGTCAACGTGTCCGGGAGTATCGATAATATTGATTCTGTGCTTCTTCCAGTATGCAGTAGTAGCAGCAGAAGTAATTGTGATACCTCTTTCCTGCTCCTGCTCCATCCAGTCCATCGTAGCAGAACCGTCGTGGGTCTCACCGATCTTGTGGTTGATACCGGTGTAGAACAGGATACGCTCGGTCGTAGTTGTCTTACCTGCGTCGATGTGAGCCATGATACCAATATTACGGGTCATTTCAAGAGTTACGTCTCTAGCCATATTTCCTCCGTTTTATTGATTACCACTTGTAATGTGCGAAAGCTCTGTTAGCTTCAGCCATTCTGTGTGTATCATCGCGCTTCTTGCAAGCTCCGCCCTGACCGTTCATAGCGTCGAGGATCTCGTTTGCAAGTCTTTCCTTCATTGTCTTTTCGTTTCTCTGTCTTGCGTACAGAGTAATCCATCTCAGACCTAAAGTTCTTCTTCTTTCGGGACGAACTTCCATAGGAACCTGATATGTGGCACCGCCGACACGGCGTGCCTTTACCTCTAACTGAGGCATGATATTTTCCATAGCTTCTTCAAAAGCTTCAAGTGCGCCCTTACCTGACTTCTCGGCTACGATGTCAAATGCACCGTATACGATCTTCTGAGCAACACCCTTCTTGCCGTCGAGCATGATATTGTTTACGAGTCTTGTTACGAGCTCTGAGCCGTACATAGGATCGGGTAATACATCACGCTTAGGAACATTACCTCTTCTTGGCACTTTACTTCCCTCCTTCATAAATAATGAAAATCATCGGTACTCGAAAGCGATTAACTCCCGCCGTCCAATTGCAGAGGTAATATAATATATTACTCCACAAAAGTGGCTAAAAGTCATCAGTTACGCTTTTTTCGCACCAGCCTTCGGACGCTTAGCTCCGTACTTTGATCTGCCCTGCATTCTTCCGTCAACACCCTGAGCATCAAGTGTGCCTCTGACGATGTGGTAACGTACACCGGGGAGATCCTTAACACGGCCGCCACGGATCAGTACAACGCTGTGTTCCTGCAGTTTGTGTCCGATACCCGGAATATAAGCAGTAACTTCATAACCGTTGGAAAGTCTTACTCTGGCAATCTTTCTCATAGCAGAGTTAGGCTTCTTAGGGGTAGCAGTACGAACAGCTGTGCATACGCCTCTCTTCTGGGGAGAAGACATATCTACTGTTTCCTTCTTCAGAGTGTTCATGCTCTTCTGCAGTGCAGGAGCCTTAGACTTCTTTTCTGCAACTGCTCTGCCCTTACGAACGAGCTGGTTAAAGGTTGGCAAATGTTACACCTCCTTGCAAAATTATTAAAAATTTATGCCACAGAATAACGCTTTTACGCATTTATTCTGCACACATTTAAATATTATATACAAAAAGGCGGCGATTGTCAAGCCTTTTCATTTCACCGAAAAAACTTTGTAACAATCGTCGCCTTTGGACTGAATTACAACTTAATTTTGTGCAGTTTCGCCAACTTCTTCACTGTCTGATTCGTTTTCTTCCGATTCAGTACCGGCTTCAGCTGCCTTTTCTCTTTCTTCTTTTTCCTTCTCCATTGCCTCAAGACCTGTGCCTGCGGGAATAAGCTTACCAATAATAACATTTTCCTTCAGACCGAGCAGCGGATCTACCTTGCCGTGAATTGCAGCGTCGGTAAGAACTCTTGTGGTTTCCTGGAATGAAGCGGCAGACATAAAGCTGTCTGTTGCAAGTGCAGCCTTTGTGATACCGAGAAGAACAGCTTCGCACTCTACCGGTTCAATCTGTTCGCCGGCTTCCTTACGCTGTTCAAGCTCATTGTTTACCTTGACAAGCTCATTCTTGTCAATAACCGAGCCGGGAAGCAGATAACTGCTGCCGGGGTTGGTTACACGAGCCTTTCTCATCATCTGACGAACAATTACTTCGATATGCTTATCGTTGATGTCAACACCCTGTAAGCGATATACCTTCTGTACCTCGGCGATAATGTAGTTCTGAACTGCTTCCTCGCCCTTTACCTCGAGTACATCGTGAGGATTTACGCTTCCTTCTGTAAGTGTTTCACCTGCTTCGATGAAATCACCATCCTGTATTTTCAGCTTGTAGCCAAAAGGTACGGGATAAGGATGCTCCTCGCCGTCAGCTGTTGTAATTATAACGTGTCTGGTTTTCTTTATCTCGTCGATTCTTGTCTTACCGGAATGCTTAGCCATAATTGCGGCATTCTTGGGACGACGTGACTCGAACAGTTCTTCTACTCTGGGAAGACCCTGTGTAATATCTTCAGCCGATGCAATACCACCGGTATGGAACGTTCTCATAGTAAGCTGTGTACCGGGCTCACCGATAGACTGTGCGGCTATGATACCAACTGCTTCGCCGATTGTAATCTTCTTGCCGTTTGCAAGTGAAGAACCGTAGCACTTTGCGCAGACGCCGTGTTCTGCGTGACAGGTAAGAACTGAACGAATTTTAACGGTCTTTACGCCCGATGCAACTATCGTCTTGGCATCAGCTTCCGTTATCAGCTTATCCTTTGAAACGAGGACTTCACCGTTGTCATCGGTGAAATCTTCGGCAAGATATCTGCCTGTAAGACGTTCTTCAAGCGACTCAATAAGCTCCTTGCCTTCACGAATCTCGTAAATGTCGATACCGTCTGTAGTACCGCAGTCATCTGTTCTTACGATAACTTCCTGTGATACGTCAACAAGACGTCTTGTAAGGTAACCCGAGTCGGCTGTTCTTAACGCCGTATCGGCAAGACCCTTTCTCGCACCTCTTGAAGAAATGAAGTATTCGAGGATGTTAAGACCTTCACGGTAGTTAGCTCTGATCGGGATTTCAATCGTTTCACCAGATGTATTTGCGATAAGTCCACGCATACCTGCAAGCTGTCTTATCTGGTTTGTACTACCACGGGCTCCTGAGTCTGCCATCATATAGATGGGGTTATAATCGTCAAGACCCTTTGTCAGTGCAACTGTAACATCTGTTGTAGCCTGGTTCCATACTGAAAGCACCGCTGATTTTCTTTCGGCATTCGAAATGAAACCGTTGTTGAAATACTCGTTGATTTCCTGAACCTGTGCATCCGCATTTGCAAGAATATCCTTTTTATCGGGCGGTATTGTAGCATCGCATACAGCTACTGTGATTGCCGCCTTTGTCGAGTATTTGTAACCCATTGCCTTTATTTTATCAAGAACCTGTGCTGTCATAGGTGTTCCGTGAACCTTAAGGCACTTGTCGATGATCTTTCCAAGCTCTTTCTTTCTTACCTTGAAGCCGATTTCGAGATCAAACTTCTTTTCAGGGTCGTTTCTGTCAACGAAGCCCAAATCCTGAGGAATATGCTCGTTGAAAAGAATACGTCCTACAGTAGCATCAATTATCTTTGTTTCGGGATGATCTCCGCCTACGTCCTTGGTAACTCTAACCTTGATAGCCGAGTGGATTGTAATATCCCCTTCATTGTAAGCCATAATTGCCTCATTGAAGTCACGGAATACTTTACCCTCGCCCTTTTCACCGGGCTTGTCGATAGTAAGATAATAAGAACCGAGTACCATATCCTGAGTAGGTACTGTAACAGGACGGCCGTCTGAAGGCTTCAGCAGGTTCTTTGCGGCAAGCATAAGTGTTCTTGCCTCGTTCTGTGCTTCCTCAGACAGAGGAAGATGCACTGCCATCTGGTCACCGTCAAAGTCTGCGTTGAACGCTGTACAAACCAGCGGATGCAGCTTGATTGCACGACCTTCTACGAGTACCGGCATAAATGCCTGAATACCGAGTCTGTGCAGTGTAGGCGCACGGTTGAGCAGTACGGGGTGATCCTTGATAACTTCTTCAAGAGCATCCCATACAGCAGGATCCTTAGCCTGCTCTACCATCTTTCTTGCACTCTTTATATTGTTAGCGATACCACGCTTGTCAAGTTCCTTCATTACAAAGGGCTTGAACAGCTCGATAGCCATTTCTTTGGGAAGACCGCACTGATCCATCTTAAGATCGGGGCCTACTACGATAACAGAACGTCCTGAATAGTCAACACGCTTACCGAGAAGGTTCTGACGGAAACGTCCCTGCTTACCCTTAAGCATATCCGAAAGAGATTTCAGAGGACGGTTTGAAGGGCCTGTAACCGCTCTGCCGTGTCTGCCGTTGTCGATAAGTGCGTCAACGGCTTCCTGGAGCATTCTCTTTTCGTTTCTGATGATAATGTCGGGTGCGTGAAGCTCCTTCATCTTTGTAAGACGGTTGTTTCTGTTGATAACACGTCTGTACAGATCGTTAAGGTCGGAAGTGGCGAATCTGCCGCCGTCCAGCATAACCATAGGACGCAGATCCGGAGGAATTACGGGTATGCAGTCGAGTATCATCCATTCGGGACGGTTACCGCTGAGTCTGAATGCCTCAACAACATCAAGTCTTTTTAATAACTTTACTCTCTTCTGACCCTGCTGAGTATCCTCAAGCTCCTTCTTAAGCTCCTCGGACAGCTTGTCAAGGTCGATTTCGCAAAGAAGCTCCTTGATAGCTTCTGCGCCCATCTCGGCTCTGAAATCATCCTCATAACGTTCTCTCATATCAGCATACTCTTTTTCTGTGAGTATCTGCTTCTTTGTGAGAACTGTATCGCCGGGATCGACAACTATATACTTTGTGAAGTAAAGAACTTCTTCAAGTCTCTTGGGTGAAATATCAAGTACCTGACCGATACGGCTGGGTGTACCCTTGAAATACCAGATATGCGATACGGGAGCCGCAAGCTCTATGTGACCCATACGCTCACGTCTTACCTTGTTGCGTGTTACCTCAACGCCGCAACGCTCACATATTTTACCTTTGAAACGGATTCTCTTATATTTACCGCAGGAACACTCCCAGTCCTTTGTAGGACCAAATATCTTTTCGCAGTACAGACCGCCTCTTTCGGGCTTCTGTGTTCTGTAGTTGATTGTTTCGGGACGCTCAACAACGCCGTAGCTCCATGCACGGATCTGATCCGGAGAAGCAAGACCGATCTTCATTGAATCAAATGTTTTATATGCCAATTTACAGACCTCAATTCTTTCTATAGAAGTTTATGTGTGATAACACACGCTTTTCTGTCAATGCCTATGCTTAAATCATCGTCTGATTATTCATCAAACGAGTCGTCAGCGTCATTTTCGTTGAAGTCGATGTCAAAATCATCTTCATCGTCCTTATCGGCATAGAATTCGCTGTCTTCGTCTATATCCTTAGTTGTGAAACCGTCATCAAGAGAGCCGTCCTCGGCTACATACTCAAATGTATCCTCGCCTGCTGCCTGACCGTATTCATCGTCTTCTTCATAAGTCTGTCTGAGATCAATCTCATTCTTGTCTGCATCAAGTACCTTGATGTCAAGACCGAGTGACTGAAGCTCCTTGAACAGAACCTTGAAGCTCTCGGGAACGCCTGCCTTAGGAACGGGATCGCCCTTGACGATTGCCTCGTAAGTTTTAACACGTCCTACTATATCGTCCGACTTTACAGTAAGGATTTCCTGAAGTGTATAAGCCGCACCGTAAGCCTCAAGTGCCCAAACTTCCATCTCACCGAAACGCTGTCCGCCGAACTGTGCCTTACCGCCGAGAGGCTGCTGTGTTACCAGTGAGTAAGGACCGGTTGAACGTGCGTGAATCTTATCGTCAACAAGGTGGTGGAGCTTGAGGTAGTACATATAACCTACTGTTACAGGGCTGTCGAACTTCTCGCCTGTACGACCGTCTGTAAGCTGTGTCTTGCAGTCAGAACGCATAGGAATCTTAGAGAAGTCTATCCTTGCGGAATCCTTATCCTTGTAGTTTTCACGTTCAGCCTCAGCCTTTTCAAAGCAAGCTCTGATGTCGGCCTCGTGAGCGCCGTCAAATACAGGGGTCATTATCTGCCAGTCAAGTGCCTTACAAGCATAACCGAGGTGCACCTCGAGAACCTGACCGATGTTCATTCGTGAAGGAACGCCGAGGGGGTTCAGTACAATATCAAGCGGTGTACCGTCGGGAAGGAAAGGCATATCCTCCTGCTTTAAGATACGGGAAACGACACCCTTGTTACCGTGACGACCCGCCATCTTATCGCCGACAGAAATCTTACGCTTCTGTGCGATGTAGCATCTTACCACCATATTTACGCCGGGTGAAAGTTCATCACAGTTCTGTCTTGTGAACACCTTAACGTCAACGATGATACCGCTTTCGCCGTGAGGTACACGAAGTGAATTATCTCTTACTTCTCTTGCCTTATCACCGAAGATAGCACGGAGAAGTCTTTCTTCTGCGGTAAGCTCTGTTTCACCCTTAGGTGTAACCTTGCCGACCATAATATCGCCCGAGTGAACCTCGGCACCGATACGAATGATACCACGCTCGTCAAGATCCTTAAGAGCGTCCTCAGAAACGTTGGGAATCTCTCTTGTTATCTCCTCCGGTCCGAGCTTTGTATCACGGCATTCGAGCTCATATTCTTCTATGTGGATTGATGTGTAGACATCATTATAAACGAGTTTTTCATTTATAAGAACGGCGTCCTCGTAGTTGTAGCCTTCCCATGTCATGAAGCCGATAAGTGCATTCTTACCGAGTGAAATCTCACCCTGGCTGGTAGCGGGACCGTCAGCAAGAACATCGCCGACCTTTATCTCCATACCCTTTGAAACAGCAGGACGCTGGTTCACGCAGGTACCCTGGTTTGAACGCTTGAACTTTATCAGCTTGTAGCTGTGTTCAACACCGTTGTTATCGGTAACAACGATTTCATCGGCACTGCACTTTGTTACAACACCGTCTTCCTTTGCTACTACAACCGCACCAGAATCAACGGCTGCCTTGTATTCCATACCGGTACCTACGATAGGATTCTGTGTTACCATAAGCGGAACGGCCTGACGCTGCATGTTCGCACCCATAAGAGCACGGTTTGCGTCATCGTTCTCAAGGAACGGAATCATCGCAGTAGCGACAGAAACGACCATCTTAGGCGAAACGTCCATGTAGTCTACACGGTCACGGTCAACTTCAAGAATTTCTTCACGGAAACGTGCATTTACACGCTTTCTTGCGAATTTTCCCTGCTCGTCAAGAGGCTCGTTAGCCTGTGCTACAACGTAGTTATCCTCCATATCGGCAGTCATATAGGTTACTTCGTCAAGTACAACGCCGGTTTCCTTGTCAACCTTACGGTAAGGAGCTTCAATAAAGCCGTACTTGTTTATCTTTGCAAATGAAGCAAGGTAAGAGATAAGACCGATGTTAGGACCTTCGGGGGTTTCGATAGGACACATTCTTCCGTAGTGGGAATAGTGAACATCTCGAACTTCGAAGCTCGCACGGTCACGGGAAAGACCGCCGGGGCCGAGCGCTGAAAGTCTTCTCTTATGAGTAAGCTCTGCAAGAGGGTTGTTCTGATCCATGAACTGTGAAAGCGGCGAAGAACCGAAGAACTCCTTGATAGCCGCAACAACGGGACGGATGTTGATAAGAGCGTTGGGAGTTACCTTGTCGCCCTCCTGTGACTGAAGTCCCATTCTTTCACGGATAACTCTTTCCATTCTTGCAAAACCGATTCTGAACTGGTTCTGTAAAAGCTCACCTACGCTACGGATACGTCTGTTTCCGAGGTGGTCTATATCGTCAACTTCACCGACGCCTTCGCAAAGGTTGATGAAGTAGCTTACTGTTGCAAATATATCGTCAAGAGTGATGTGCTTGGGGATAAGGTCTTCTACTCTGTTTGAAAGCTCGGCTGTGAGCGTCTCAACATCATCACCGCACTTGTCGAGTATCTCACGCAGTACACTGAAGCATACCTTCTCGTTGATACCGAGTGATTCTGCATCTATAGATTCGGGAATGTAGCCTGCTATATCGACCATTCCGTTTCCGAGAACCTTTGCTATTTTTTCCTCGGAGAAGATTACGCACTCCTTAACGCCTGCCTGCTCTACAGCCTGTGCCTTTTCAGCGTTGATGAACTCGTTCTCGTCAACAAGAATCTCGCCCGTGGTAGGATCTATAATCGGCTGAGCAGCCTTATGACCGGCGATCCTCGAAGCAACTCCGAGCTTCTTGTTGTACTTGTAACGTCCGAATCTTGCAAGGTCATATCTCTTTGCGTCAAAGAACAGATTGTTGATATGAGTATTTGCGGAATCGACCGTAGGAGGCTCACCGGGTCTTAACTTTCTGTATACTTCAAGCAAAGCCTCTTCGGTGTTCTTTGTAGCGTCCTTTTCCTGAATCGTCTGAACTATTCTGGGGTCTTCACCGAACAGATCGATGAGGTCGTCATCGCTGCTGATACCGAGCGCACGGATGAATGTTGTTGCCGGTATCTTTCTGTTTTTATCTATGCGGACATAGAAGATGTCATTTGAGTCCATCTCATATTCGAGCCATGCACCTCTGTTAGGGATAACAGTTGACTTGAATAACTTCTTACCCGTTTTATCGTAGTCAAAGCCGTAATAAACACCGGGATAACGAACCAACTGAGAAACAATAACACGCTCGGCACCGTTAATCACGAATGTGCCGCTTTCGGTCATCAGCGGGAAATCGCCCATGAATATCTCATTCTCGACAACTTCTCCGGTTTCGTTGTTTCTGAGCTGTGCCTTTACACGAAGGGGTGCCGCATACGTTGTATCACGTTCTTTGCACTCCTCTATAGAATACTTGGGGTCCTCATCAAGACGATAATCAACGAAACTCAGCACCAGCTTGCCGTTAGCATCGGTAATAGAAGAAATATCCTTGAATACTTCTTTTATACCCTCGTCCAAAAACCACTTATATGAATCCTTCTGAATTTCGATGAGGTTCGGCATCTTCTGAACTTCATTGATTTTGGAAAAACTCATACGGGTATTTCTACCCAGATTTACCTGCTTGACATTCACCATGGGCTTTACCACTCCTTAATTTATTCACGGATATTTATACGCTCGTGTTTTCCGCATAATAAAGGGAAAATCTACGCTTTTCGACACTGCGGAATTTCATCCTGAACGCATATCAATCCATTATGATACATTTTAGTATTGTACCACATATAAAGGGCAAAGTCAATAGAAAAATCGCTTAACTTTTGTCTTATTTCTCATTTTCGTATCGTTGTTTTAACCGAAAATATGTCAAAATGCTGATTTTGCCATATTAAATTTACATATGCACATTCCTGTTTTATATGACGATACCGCAAACCCGTCCTGTAAGCAAACCGGATTTGCGGTATTTAAAATAATGTTCTGAAATGCCCGATTTCAAACCAATCGAAATATATTTATGAAACGTTGGTCGGTATCTCCTGATGCTATCTTCCCTTCATTGCTCAATACAAATCGGGTAGCGTGTCCTTAGTCACGGCATATTCGCTGTCATACACCTTCTTAAGCTGTTCGAAGGTATTGAACTTTTCGGTAAGGCAGAACGGTTTTGACCAGGTCATATAGGACGACCAGCCGACTTTTTCGGATACTACCGCTTCGGGACTTGGCAATGTGCCTGTTTCACCGATTATCGTTATTTTCTTAGCAGACGTTATCTCGCACAGGTTATAGTACATTTCACTCTGCGAGGTATGCTCGTGTTCAGGCGGATACATATCCCTCGAAATTATATCCACTACATCATCTCCCGGATAACATTCGGGAATCTGTGAATTCCACACCCATATAAGATTGTCAAGATGAAATATGTTTGTGTATCTGTCGTGCATAAGGCGGAACAGCTTTTTAACGGTATCCGCTCCTTTTTTGCCCCACCAGAACCAATCTCCGTCGCCCTCGTGAAAGGGTCGCCACAGAATCGGCACTCTCTTTTCGCAGAAGGGTCGGAGTATTCCTGCCATTGTATCCATATCCGAAAGCAGAGCTTTATTTTCAGGCGTACCGTCAATCACAGCCTTACTTGCGTCAAAGTCGGTATTTTCGCTGAAAAACGATTTAGATCTTCCGTAAAGCGGAGAAAACCAGTGCCAGCACATAGTGATAAGCCCCTTTTTCTCTGCCCACTCCCACGCTCTTTTAAGAGTGCCGTAATTCTCCGTGACCTCTGTCATACATTCATCGTCTGTATCGGAATAATTGATATTCGGTGAATATGAAAGCAGTTCAAAGCCGAGAAGTGCAGGCTGTTTTCCTGTGACCTTTTCTATAAGATGAAGCTCTTCCTGCGCCATAGTCTGCGTATGCTGTCCGGTTATGATTTTTTCATAGGTTATATCGGACAGATATTTAAGCACATTGCGTACACCCTGCTGCGCATTCGGGTTTGAAGGGGTATATAATTTATCGCTCATAAGCGTTCTCCTTTCGGGTAAATCTTTATGTTATGATACCATAAATAAGGACGGTTGGCAATAGAAAGTTATGGTAATAATTAAAAGGTAGCAAATAATTCCTTTTAAAATAACGCAATAACCAACATTGCCTTGACCCGTTTTGATATGTTGATACAGAAAATCCGCCGTTATAAAAACAGCGGATTCTGTATAGATATTAACAAACTGCCTGCTCTAGAAAGGCGAACAGGGTGCTTACCGCCTCAGGCGGTTTCTTCAGAGAAGTTACCGGTGTACAGGCTGTAATATTTGCCCTTCTTTTCTATAAGCTCGTCGTGCGTGCCACGCTCGATAATTCTGCCCTGCTCAAGCACCATAATACAATCGGAGTTGCGCACGGTTGAAAGCCTGTGAGCGATAACGAACGTTGTTCTGCCGTGCATAAGTGCGTCCATTCCCGCCTGCACGAGCTTTTCGGTACGGGTATCTATTGACGAGGTAGCCTCATCAAGAATCAGTACAGGCGGATCTGCGACCGCCGCTCTTGCTATAGATAACAGCTGACGCTGACCCTGGCTTAAATTAGCACCGTCACCTGTAAGCATAGTCTGATAACCGTCGGGAAGTCTTCTTATAAAGCTGTCGGCATTAGCAAGCTTTGCGGCGGCTATACATTCTTCGTCCGTAGCGTCCAGCTTGCCGTAGCGGATATTATCCATTACCGTACCTGTGAACAGATTGGTTTCCTGTAAAACAATGCCGAGCGACTTACGCAGTTCGGGCTTCTTTATCTTATTTATATTGATTTCGTCATATCTTATCTTACCGTCCTGAATATCGTAGAAACGGTTTATAAGATTGGTTATGGTAGTTTTTCCTGCGCCGGTCGAGCCTACAAAAGCAATCTTCTGACCGGGCTTTGCATAGAGCTTTATGTCGTGAAGTACCATTTTTTCGTCAGTGTAGCCAAAGTCTACACCGTCAAAGACGATACCGCCCTCCTGCCTTTTATACGACACCGTGCCGTCCGCTTTATGAGGATGCTTCCACGCCCATTTGCCTGTGTGGTGATCGACCTCCGTAATATTGCCGTTTTCGTCAATTTCCGCATTGACAAGCTCGACATAACCGTCATCGTGTTCAGGTTTCTGATCCATAAGATCAAACAGACGCTTTGCACCTGCTGAAGCCATTATCACGAATGTCATCTGCTGACTTAGCTGTGAAATCGGGTTTGTGAAATTCTTGTTGAGCGTACAGAATGAAACAATAGTACCGAGAGTAAGACCGCCGAAGCCGTTTGTTGCAAGCACTGCGCCGAGCAACGCACATAAAACATAACTGATGTTGCCTATATTGGCGTTTATCGGCATCAGGATATTCGCATACTTGTTTGCCTTATATGCGCTGTTTCTTAGGTTATCGTTTATCTTTACAAAATCGTCTATTGCCTCCTGCTCGTGACAGAACACCTTTACTACCTTCTGACCGTCAAGCATTTCTTCAATAAAGCCATCGACCTCGCCCAGATCGTGCTGCTGTTTACCGAAATATTTACCTGATTTTGCGGCGATCTTCTTAGTTACAACAAGCATCACAGCCGCCATACCTACGGCAAGTATCGTCATCGGTATGCTCATAATAAGCATAGAAACAAGCGAGATTATAACTGTTGTGCCGCAGTTTATCACTTGTGGGATACTCTGACATATAAACTGTCTGAATGTATCGATATCATTTGTATAAACCGACATTATATCGCCGTGCTGATGTGTGTCGAAATACTTTATCGGGAGCTTTTCCATATTGGTGAAAAGGTCATTACGGAAGTTTCTGAGCGTACCTTGTCCTACGTTTACCATTATCCTGTTATACGCATAAGATGCCGCAAGACCGACAACGTAAACTATCGCAAGTCTGAGCATTGCAAACGCAAGAGGTGTGAAGTCTGTGCTTTTGGCTGCAATCATAGGCTTGATATAATCGTCGATAAGCGACTGTATGAAAAGCATTCCGGCAAGTGTTGTGACCGCCTGCACAAGAATACATACAACAACGCAGATACACGAGAATTTATAACGGCTGAATGTGTATTTGATAATTCTGCCGAGCAGTTTTACCTGTTCCTTCGGTGAAACATCGGGACGGGGTCCCATTTTTCTTTTATCCATTACGTTACGCTCCTTTCCTTAATTCTGGGGGCGGTCAAAGTCGCCGCCGTCCTTTGTCTGAGATTCGTATATATCTCTGTATATCTCATTATTTGCAACAAGCTCATCGTGCGTTCCGACACCGTTTATTCTGCCGTCGTCAAGAACGACTATGCGATCCGCATCCTGAACGCTTGATACACGCTGCGCAATAATTATCTTGGTTGTACCGGGTATGCACTTCTGGAATGCCGCTCTTATCTTTGCGTCTGTAGCTGTATCCACTGCGCTTGTGGAATCGTCAAGTATAAGCACGGCAGGCTTTTTGAGAAGTGCTCTTGCTATACATATACGCTGTTTCTGACCGCCGGATACGTTAGTACCGCCACGTTCGATAACCGTATTGTACTTATCGGGAAAACGCTCGATGAATTCATCAGCGCAAGCCCACTTACAAGCCTCGATGCATTCTTCCTCTGTGGCGTTTTCGTTGCCCCAGCGTAGATTATCAAGTATAGTGCCTGAGAACAGGACATTTTTCTGCAACACTACCGATACCTGATCACGCAGGAACTTCATATCGTAGTCCTTTACATCAACGCCGCCTACCTTTACACTTCCCTGCTGTACATCATAAAGACGGCTGATAAGATTTACAAGACTGGTCTTTCCGCAGCCCGTTCCGCCGATTATTCCGATGGTTTCACCTGACTTTATGTGCAGGTTTATGTCGGTGAGGACCTCCTCCTCGCTTGTCTTATGGTATCTGAAATGCACATTGTCGAAGTCTATGCTGCCGTTTGACATTAACTCTACGGGAGCGAAAGGCTCGGCAAGATCGGGCTGTTCACGCAGAACCTCGGTTATACGGCGCATACTTGCAACGCTCATTGTAATCATAACGAATATCGTCGAGAGCATCATAAGTGACATCAGTGAACCCATTACATAGCTGAACAGCGATGTAAGCTCGCCTATCTGCAAGGTCTTGTCAACAACGATAAACTTAGCTCCGAACCAGCAGATTGCCATAATACTGGCATAAATCACAAGCATCATCACAGGGTTATTGAAAGCAAGGGTGCTTTCGGCTTTTTTGAACATATTGTAAAGATTGCCGGAGGCTTTCTTGAACTTTTCGTTCTCATAATCCTCACGGACGTACGATTTCACCACTCTGATGCCTGAGATATTCTCCTGTACGCTTGCGTTAAGGTCGTCATATTTTGTGAATGCCACATTGAAAATCTTCATTGCCCTGAGCATAATTATCACAAGAACTACCGCAAGGAAAACTATAGCGCCGAGGAATATAAAGCTCATATCCGCATTTACCACAAAGCACATAGCCATACTGCTTATCAGCATAAGAGGCGCTCTAACGGCTATTCTTATTATCATCTGATATGCGTTCTGAACGTTTGTTACGTCGGTCGTCATACGGGTAACAAGTCCTGCTGTACTGAACTTGTCTATGTTTGAAAATGAGAAGCGCTGTATGTTACGGTACATCGCCTCTCTTAAATTACAGGCAAAGCCCGACGATGCGCTTGCGGCATATTTGCCTGCCATCATTCCCGCAAAAAGACTTATCATAGCGAGGACTATCATAATTATTCCGTAAAGCAGTATCTTGTTCATATTACCTTTCTCTACGCCTTCGTCAATCAGCAACGCCATTACGAAAGGGATTATTACCTCCATAACAACCTCAAGTGCCGAATAGACGGGAGCTAAGACAGAATCTTTCTTGTACTGCTTTACCTGTTTAAGAAGCTCTTTCACTTAATCAGTCATCCTTTCTGTTTCAAGTTATCTGTATTTATGTTGTCTATATTGTTCAGCAGCGTTTTCTGAAGCCGCATGAATTCATTCAGCTCGGAATCGGTAAAGCTGCGGAATGCCGCCTGCTCTATATTCCTCATATGACGGGATATAAGCCCTGCTGTCTGTCTGCCCTTATTTGTTGCGGTAAGATTTTTGTAGCGTTCATCGCTTTCACAGCCTGTACAGCTTATATATCCCGATTTTCTCAGCTTTTTAATAAGTGCGGAAACCGAAGGCTTAGAAATGCAAAGATGTTTATGCAAGTCGGCGGCGAATATATCTTTTTCTGGGGAATTTGCGATATACATAAGCACTCTGCCCTGCGCCGCAGTAATATCAATATCGGCAAAAATCACGTTCAGGCTGTTTTCGATACGCTGATTTATGGTCTTGTTATCAATCATTATCGCCTGAATGTCGGTTTCATTCA
>OHEI01000404.1_pt1 | contig 17457 bp, 15 predicted proteins | sample 1567241 | NCBI WGS metagenome assembly OHEI01 (sample SAMEA3879565, study PRJEB24766) | human gut metagenome | biome: human-associated habitat; feature: feces | place: USA | collected 1985/1987 | reverse complement strand
CCCCGACGGGAGTCGGGGATATAAACATTAACGGACTATATCCAATCCGTTGTTTTTGAGGTCTGTGACAACCCCGAACCGTTTTCCGGTTCTGACCGCCGGAGATTTCCGGACGGCTGAATTCAAAGTAATTGAGAATTGGCGGAAGTGCAAGTGAAAAATTGTTTCGGGGGAAACAGTTTTTTTGAAAAAGTTGTTGACTTGTAATTTAAAATGGCATAAATATTCCCTTGTTCGACAGATTGCTTCATCGTCTAATGGTAGGACAGCGGACTCTGACTCCGTTAATCTTGGTTCGAATCCAGGTGAAGCAGCCAATAAAAAAACGCCCCGTTGCGGGCGTTTTTTTATTGGCTGAAAAGCCTTTGTTAAACGGCGAAGGCAGCGACAGCAACAGAGTGTGTGCGGCGTTTTGTTCAGGGGCTTTTCCTGCAAGACGTTCGGCCGGCGAAGTTTGACGGGGAAGAATAATTTTAAAATTGCAAATCGCGCCGTATGTTTTATTATTTCAGCAGGGTTAACTAAAAAGGCCGACTGATGATGATTATTGTTCCCGAAAAACTGAAATCCGGTTCTCATGTGCGGGTTATTGCACCGTCGCGGAGTTTGGGGATTATTTCCGAAGACTGCCGACGGATTGCTCGGGCGCGTTTCGCCGAAATAGGGCTGACGGTTTCTTTTGGAAAAAACGTTGAAATGACGGACCGTTTTTTATCTTCGCCGGTACGGGCGCGGCTTGACGATTTGCATGAGGCGTTTGCGGACAAATCGGTTGACGCGGTTCTGACGGCCATCGGCGGTTTTAACGCCGTGGAGCTTTTGTCGCAGATTGATTATGGGCTGATCAAAGCGAATCCGAAAATCTTCTGCGGCTTTTCGGATATTACGGCGCTGAGCTGCGCCATTTATGCCAAAACCGGTCTGGTTACCTATTCCGGGCCGCATTTTTCGAGTTTCGGCATGTTGAAAGGTTTTGACTATACGTTAGACTGTTTTAAGAAATGCTTTTTTCAGAAAGAGTCTTTTGCGCTGTGTCCGTCGCCGGAATGGTCTGACGATCCGTGGTATCTTAATCAGGACGAACGGCATTTTGTCTGCAATGACGGCATTTGGGCCATTCGTCCCGGCAAGGCGGAAGGGACGATAATTGGAGGAAATCTGGGGCTGTTGGACGAACTTAAGGGCACGCCGTATTTTCCGGATATCCGGGACTGTATTTTGTTTGCGGAGCACTGTGCCGAACATGACGCCTGGGTTTTCAACCGGAATCTGCAGTCTTTGTGTCTGCATCCCGATTTTAAAAGTGTCCGGGCGCTGGTTATCGGACGCTTTGAACCGCAGAATCAGATGAATCGGGCGCAGCTGGAGGAGATTTTGCTGTCCAAAAAAGAGTTGGAGGGCTTACCGATTATCGCCAATGCGGATTTCGGACATACGGCGCCGATTTTTACCTTTCCGGTCGGAGGGCGCGGATTCGTTGACGGAGAGCGTATTGAACTGACATGTTTTTAAAAAAATTGAAAAATTATTTTATCCTTAAGCGTTCCTTAAGTTCAGATTGTTGTACTGACCATGTAATAACGAACAACTTAACTTTTTATTCAAGGAGAAAAAACATGAAAAAGATTTTTGCAGTATCGGCTTTGGCTTTGGCTCTGGGAATGAGCGGTGCGGTTTCGGCCCAGATGGTTTCCGGCGGTTTTCAGGGGCCGGGTCTGGCGCCGATGAGCGTGGCCGATGCCCTGAAGCTTAATGACGACACCGCCGTTGTTCTGGTCGGACAGATTGAAAGAAGCCTCGGTGATGAAAAATATCTGTTCAAGGACGCTTCCGGCACGGTTACGGTCGAAATTGACAACGAAGACTGGAGAGGCCTGAACGTTACGCCGCAGGACACGGTTATTCTGAACGGCGAGATTGACAAGGAAATGTTTAAGGATACCAAGATTGACGTTGACAGCATTGCGCTGAAGAAATAGGAACAGGGAGCCCAAATGCGTATATTGCTTATCGAGGATGATGCCCTTATCGGGGACGGATTAAAGGTCGGATTGGAAAAGTTCGGATTCAGCGTCGACTGGTTTACGGACGGCGCCGAGGGAGAAGAGGCCTTGTTTCAGGCTCCGTATGCCGCGGTCATCCTCGATTTGGGCCTGCCGAAAAAGGACGGTCTGGCGATTTTGCAGGACTGGCGGCATAAAAACAGAAAAGAACCGGTGCTGATTTTGACGGCACGTGGCGACGTCGACCAGCGGATTGCCGGTTTGAACAGCGGCGCCGACGATTATCTGGGCAAGCCTTTTGCCCTGAAAGAGGTGCAGGCGCGGCTGAATGCGCTTATCCGCCGCAGCGGCGGGCAGGCGGCTCCGGTTATCCGGCACGGAAAAATCGAATTTGATCCGCAGACGCGCAAAGTTCGCCAAGACGGAAAGGAAACGGTTCTGGCGCCGAAGGAACTGGCGCTGCTGGAACTGCTGCTTTTGAACAAAAACCGCGTGTTGTCGAAAGAAACGATAGAGAACAAAATTTATTCCTGGGACGAAGAGGTTTCGAGCAATGCGGTGGAAGTGCACATTCATCATCTGCGCAAAAAGCTCGGCCGGGACATTGTAAAAACCGTGAATAAAATCGGCTATATATTGGGGGATGAATGAATAAGCTCAGTTTGAGATTAAGGCTGATCGTCTGGTTTATAGGGATTTCCTGCGTCGTTTGGCTGGCCGCGGGAGTTTTGTCATGGAAAGAAACCAAAGAAAAGGTCGACGAGTTTTTCGACACCTATCAGATGGCGCTGGCCAGACAGCTGGCCGGGGCGGACTGGAGCGGGCTGGCGGCCGGGGCACAGAAAATTACCGACCGGATGATTGAGAATGTTCATAATGCCGACGATGAGGACGAGGCCATCGGCTTTGCGGTTTTTGACCGAGACGGCCGTTTGGTCTTTCATGATAACGAGAATGGCAAAGATTTCGGCTTTTTGCCGGCGACGGGAAGCTTTATCCGGCAGATTGTCGACGGTGACGACGAATGGCGGATTGTCTGGCTGCAGTCTGCGGACGGCAAATTTTATATTGCGGTCGGTCAGGAGGAGGAATACCGGGCCGACGTAGTCTGGGACATGACCGAAGAATTTATGATTCCGTGGGCGGCGGGACTGTTTGTGCTGATGGTTATGATTGTGGCGGTGCTGACCCGGGAATTTCGGCCGCTGGGCAATCTGGCCGACAGTCTGCAAAGTCGTGGCAGCGGGGATCTGTCGCCTTTGGAAGAGAAAGGCATTCCGGCAGAAATTCTGCCTTTGGTTAAGGCGATGAACATACAGATGGCACGGATTGAAGGCATGCTGGCCGGCGAACGTCGTTTCGTTGCCGATGCCGCGCATGAACTGCGGACGCCGCTGACGGCTTTGCAGGTGCAGTTGGAAGTGGCGGAAATGGCCGGCAGTGACGAAAAAATGCGTGCCGAGGCTTTGGATAAGCTGCAGAAAGGCATTGAGCGTTCGTCGCGTCTGGTTGAACAGCTGCTGGTATTGTCCAAGGTGGATACGGCTTTCGGCATATATGACGAGCATTGTGAAAACATCAACTGGCAGCAGATTGCCGATGATTTGCAGGTTGATTATGCGGCAGCGATTGCGGCGAAAAAAATCGACATTTCCGTTGAAATCGGCGAAACGGGACCGGTTGAGCGCGGCAATCCGCTGTTGTGGACACTGTTGCTGCGAAATCTGCTGGACAACGCCCTGAAGTACAGTCCGGAAGGCGCCTCGGTAAAAATTTTGGTTGCGGCGGATGCGTTGACAGTAGTTAATTCCGGCGTGTCGGTTGACGATGAAACAATCGGGCATCTGAGCGAGCGTTTTTTCCGTCCGGCCGGCCAGAAAGTTTCCGGCAGCGGATTGGGGCTGTCGATTGTCAAACGGATTGCGGGGCATTACGGCTGCCGTCTGGAATTTGCCAATACACCCGACGGTTTCAGCGTTCGGATTGCAAAATGAGAAAAAGCCCCTCGGAAGAGGGGCTTCGCTTATTTGCTCAAACGCCGGTTTCGGGAGTAGTTTGTGTACCATTCGTAGGTAAACAGGACAATGCCGGAGATAATCAGCGGGAAAAGGTAGTAGATAATGCGGTAGGCAATCAGGGCACCGAAAATCAGCGCCTGGTTATGGTCGCCCGGAATAATGTACAGGAACAGACCTTCGAAAACGCCCAGACCGCCCGGAACCTGACTGAACACGCCGAGAACCTGCGCGATGATGAAAACGCCGATAAAGACGTCAAACGGAATGTCCATGAAAGGCGTGAGCGAGTAGTACAGGACCAGAGAGGCGAGCAGAATGTCGGCACCGCCGATGAAAACCTGCGCCAGCGCCATTTTGAAAGAGGGAATGTCAAATTCGACGTCTTTGATGATTATGGGCTTTTTGTAAAACAGCGACGCGCCGAAATAAATCAGCAGGCCGAGTGCGGAGATGACCGTTACGGTCAGAGTGGTCAGGTGCGAAACCGAACCTTCGCCGAAAGCGTGATCCGGCGTCAGAAAATAGCCGAGAATAATCAGAAAGAAACAGGCGACCAGATAGGTAAAACCGGAAAAAGTGACCATGCGGACGATTTCGGAAGCGTGGAAACGCCAGCGCGTGTAGAGCCGGAAACGATGGCATGGCCGGCGTTGTTGCTGATGGAAAAGCCGATAAATCCGGCAAAAATCCATTTCCAGGGCGCCAGTTTGCGGCCGATGTATTTCAGAGCCAGAAAGTCATAAGAGGACAAGGCGACATAACCGCCGAGCGAGGCCATGCAGGCTAAAAACAAATTGTGTGCCGGAATGCTGACAAGCGCGTCCTTAATGTCTTCAAGCTTATATTTGGAAAGCTGGTGGTAAATCATGTAAGCCGCCACGGCAAAGAAGAATAAGCCGGACCAGGATACGATTTTTTTCAGCAGCCGCTTTGTTTTAAATGCCATCAAAACCTCTCATTTACAACTTTTTTATATATCAGTTTTCAATATGGTATAAAAATGTTTAAATATCAATTTAAATCGGGAAAATATTTTGCGGGATTGATTAAATCGGCAGAACTTTTTTGAAGAGCCGATTTGAGGGACTTGGGGAGTTCGGTTTGTATGCCTCGCGCACTTCGCATAGGCTTGTTTGCTCGGCGACAAACCATCACCGCTCACAACGAAAACACCGGAGCAGCGGTGTTTTCTATCGGTTCGCGCCCGCTTGGGTTCAAGTCCCAAAAATTCATACCATAAAAAAACCTCCGTATAAGGAGGTTTTTTTATGGTGCCGACTGAGGGACTTGAACCCCCGACCCACTGATTACAAATCAGTAGCTCTACCAACTGAGCTAAGTCGGCCTTAACTCGGTTTTTATAGCTTACGGGGGATTCAATGTCAATGATAAAATTATGTTCTTCCGCTCAAATGTTATATTTGTGGCGATTCAGGACATGCTGCTGATATTCCGGCGCAAGTTCGGTAAAGTAGCCGCTCCAGCCCCAGACGCGGACAATCAGGTTGCGGTGTTTTTCAGGTTGGGCGATGGCGTCTTCAAGCACCGAAGCGTCAAGGACATTCAATTGCAGCTGCTGGTCGCCGAGTTTGACGAAATATTTTATCAGGCCGGCCAGTTTTTTGATGCCGTCGTCCGATTTGAAAACGGATGGCGAAAGTTCAATGGTTATCGGGCCGCCGTTCATAATCCGCGAATAGTCAATGACGGAATAGGACTTGAGCACGCTGAGAACGCCGTCGACCTTTATGCCCTGAGACGGTGCCAGGCTGGTGGAAAAGGCTTCGCCGTTAAGGCGTCCGTCGGCCGTGGCTTTGACTTTTGGCTCGAAAGCCCAGGGAGAATTGTTGTTGACCAGATGTAATACATGGCAGAGCCGCTGCCGGGGCGGATTTTTCGTTTGTCGTCGGAAAATTTGTCGGCCGCGTCGGCAAAGCAGTCGAACAGGAAGCGAAGCTCGCTGTCAACCGCGGCGTCCGCGTTGCCGACTTTGGGCATCTCGTCATGCAGTCTGTGCCGAAGTTCTTCACAGCCTTCAAAATTTCTGCGTTTGGCTTCCAGCAGTTTTTTCAGGCCGTTTGTTCCTTCTTCCTCATAAGTCAGGCGGATTGCGGCTAAGGCGTCGGCGGCATTGGCGGAGCCGGCACCGTGAATGCCAATGTTGCGGTATGGAACACATTCCGAAGCGTCGCGCCGGTTTTCAATGCTGCCGTGAAAGAAAATTGAAGAGAAAGGCGAGGGCAAAGTGCGGATGTCGCGTTTACGCAAGATGTTTTTGATTTGTTTTTCCATGCTTTTTTGAATTAACGAGAGGAATTTTTTCGGGCGGAACGAACCGCGGGCGGCCATGGCCTTTTCAAAAGCGTCATCGACGGCGTAAGGCATTGAAACGGCGCCCTGATTAACAATTTCGATACCTTTGCCGGGAATGATAAATTCCCAGCAGGCGGCAACGGTATAGTTGCGGGCGTCTTTGAGGGCGTAACCTTTTTTGACCAGCGCCGGAATGACGACCTCATCGTTGGAATACTGCGGAAAACCAAGACCGCATTTGGTCAGTTCACAGCCGAGTTCGAGCAGGTCGTCAGGCGTATGGCTGTCGATGCGCAGATTAATTTTCGGGTCGATGAGTTTCAGTTCTTTGGATACTTCCATAATCAGGTAGGTCAAATCGTTAACGGCGGAGCTGCCGTCTTCGGGTTTGCAGCCGCCGAGCATCAGGCTCTGGCCGTTGTCGCCCTGCTGAACGCCGCGGTACAAATCGGTGTCCTTGTTCAGAGAAATGAAAAATTCGGCAAGGAGTTCCGCGGCGGTTTCGCGAGTCAGCCGGCCGGTTTTCAGGTCTTTTTCATAAAAAGGATAGAGGTATTGGTCCATTCGGCCGAATCCGAACTGGTAGTTGTCGGCCATGTTGAAAATTGAGGAAATGAAGCGGACAGACTGCAGCGCTTCGTGGAAATCTGCGGCCGGGAAGCGAGGTACGCGGTCGAAAAGCGCGGCGACGGTCCGATTGCCGGCCGCTTCGGCGGCGACTTTGTATCTTTGCGCAAGGTTGAGAACCGCGTCGATGGTTGTGATGACACCGTTTAAAAATATTTTTTCCCTTTTTCCGGCTCCGGACAGGCGGGTTTCGGCCTGCCGACGCTTTTCTTCCAGCCCTTCGTTGAGAAGAATGGCGTAGTCGGGGCAGATGTTGTGAAACGGTTCGGCGAAAAGATGTTTGTTTTTGCCGACATATTTGCGCACGGCTTTGGGGTCACAATAAACGGGAAGCCTGTTTTTGGTACGGATGAAACCGATTTTTTCGCCGGGAAAAACGATTGGGTCTTCAGCCCGGCACATTTCCTTAAGCAGCCAGGCGCTGCGCTGGGTAAAGTCCCAGTTCAGTTTGCGCAGCAGTTTGGTGCCGTTTTCGTTAAAATCGGTTCGGAACTGTTTGTATTTCCTCTGTTGGGTAAAGTCGCGCATTTTCTGCAGGCGTTCGGTAAGCATCTTATTGTTCTCCCATAATGTTTATATTTCGTTTGCGCAGTTCGGCTTTAAAACGGACAATGTTGTCCTGATTGTTTTCGGCTGATGCGTTTTGAAGCGGATAAGCCATCCCGTACGAATCGTATTTGCCGCCGGCAAGGATGTTGTAGGGCAGCGGGTCGACGCGCAGCGGTTTGTTGCGGAGGCCGGCAAGGATATCTAATAGTCCGGACAGATTTTTTTCGGTATCGGTAATCTCGGGAATCAGAGGGATTCTGATATGGTAAGGAACTCCGCTTTCGTCCAGAATATGCAGATTTTCCAGAATCTGAAGGTTGTTCTGGCCGGTAAAGCGCTGATGTGCGGCGGTGTCGGCCAGTTTGAGGTCGTAATAAACCAAATCGAAGACGCCGAGCAGCCGGCGAAAAGTTGCAGACGGGCAAAAACCGGAGGTGTCCAGTGTTTTGTGAATACCGTTCAAACGCAGGGCGCAGGCTTCGACAAATTCAGGCTGGCGGGTCGGTTCGCCGCCGGAAAAGGTTACACCGCCGCCGGAAAGGTCAAAAACGTCCCTGAATTTGCATATGCGGCGGGCCAGTTCTTCGACCGTGTATTCCTTTCCGACCATGCAGCCGGTTTTCCGGTTGAGCTGCGGCTGCGGCGAAATGCCTTCCGGATTGTGACACCAGGCGCAACGCAGCGGGCAGCCTTTCATGAAGACGGTCAGCCTTATGCCCGGTCCGTCGTTGATGGCAAATTCCTTAATGTCGAAAATGAGGCCGGTGGTCATTATGCTTCCGCATCCTCCCATTCGTCAATTGCCGGCGTGAGAAAACATTCCTCGTTTTCCTTCGTGCTGATTGCGTTGACAGGGCATTTGTTTGCGTAGGCGCCACAGCCGCAGCAGTTATGATTTTTTATCCGGCAGGGGATGTTTTTTTGCATAGTCCGTTGTTCCTATTTTTTCAGTTCCAGGTATTTTTCCCAGAAAGCCAAAGTTGAAAACTCCTTATGCGCTTGGACGAAGTCGTCATGAAGCCTGTCATAATTTTTATCAATTTGCTTGAGCAGCTTAAAAAATTCTTTATTATAGCCGTTGATTTTCTTGCGGTCGAATTTTCTTATTTCGTATTTTTGTGTAAACAAATTATATACCTTCACTTCCTTGGTAAGGATGAAAGAGGTTGTTGGGGGAAACCATTCCAAAGCGATATTTCTTTTTTTGAATAAAATTTTGGGGCAATATTTTCCTTTGTTTGTGATGAGATATATAATTTTTCTCCATTTTTTTACTTTAGGAATATAATGTTTTACTTTTTGTAGTTCTTCATTATCTGCTGTAAAATATTCGGTTTGTTTTGCCAATTTGTTTATATTTTTAAATTGTTCTTCAGGGTTTTCTTTATATATGCAACTTCCATGAATAATATCATGCATTGCAAATAAAAATATTTCTACGGAAATATAGTCATAAATATTAACTAAGTATTTGAAGTTATTAATAAGATATTGGCGATATTCTTTTTTGAAATTGTTATTGTAAAGTGAATTAATCATAAATATATTTCGCCACATATAGTAATATTCAGTTACTTTTGAAATACGCCATTCAAAAGGGGCATGCCATATGCAAATACCATTCATTGTAATGTGATGGAGACCGTTTCTTCTCCATCCCCATTCCGTGTCATCCCCCCTGAAAAATAAAGGTAAGGGTAAACCAGCCGTTTTTACAATATCCATATCAAAGCAACAATACCACCAAGCTGAATCCGTCCTTATTGTTTTGTTTTCAAAAATGCTGGGTGGAATATCGTTAGATTTTAATATTTCATTATAATTGCTTATTATTAAGTTGTTTATATATCCTCCGGCCCAGAAACCTTTGTTGACAGAACAACTGCCAATAAAGGTTTCTTTATTGTACAAACTTAGCATGGCGCCGTTGATGAAGGCGTCCTTATATTCTTCTTTCAGGTAGTCTGACAGAGTCAGTGTACGGTAAAAAGATTCCGGAAAAATTTCGACGTCGTCGTCCATGACCAGTACATGGGTAACGCCTGCGCCATTTTCGTTGGCTTTCAGGATCTCGATCATGCCGCGGGTAAAGCCGCCGGCGCCTCCGGCATTCATGTTCGGGTAAATTGTGACGTTTTCCGAATTTAACGCGGCGGGAAGGGTTTTGCCGTTATCGGAAACAAAGAGCTTTATTTTGTCTTTGAGCTGCGGATTGTCGCGCAGGAAGTTTTCAAACTTGGCGATGTTTTTGTTAATGTAGTCTTCGCGCCTGAAGGTGCAGGTTACGACTGCCAGCTTGTTTTGGCGGCGCGGTGCCTTGTCCGTGCACCAGGCGCCGGATTTAAAAGTTATCGGGCGGTTTTGGTCTTCAATGATTGTGAAAAAAAGCCCTTCGTATTTTTCGGCATTGTCGATTTTCAGACAGACGTTGTTTTCGCAGTCCGTATCCAGCAGGAGGTCGTCCAGCCGTTCAAAGGCAAAGTTCCGGTTGCTGCCGGTAACCTGCAGCCTGTATTTTCCCTGAATGTCCAAATGCAGGTAAATGTTGCCGAGATCGCAGTAAAAATAATGCTTTTGGGCGGCAAACATGTTCATCCAGGTATTGAACTTATAGATATTTACTTGCTTCAATATGCCGTCAAGACGGCAGGTGCCTTTTTCGCGGTTGATGAACAGTTCCTGATAATCAAGAAAATCCGACGCCGGCATTACAATTCTGGCTAGTTCATTAATGTTCTGCATTGTCTTCTCCATTTTCTGCTGTCGTGCAGCAAGACTGTATAAATCTAACGTACGTTTGACTTACGCTGGACGAAGAAAAAGACAACCCGATAAGATGTGGATAATAGCAATAATCCCTTTGTGGTTTAATTTTCTTTATATATGTTTGATTTAAACGTACGTTAAATTTATACAAAGCGGGTATTGCGGGCTTGGGATACAATGAAAAAGAATTTTAGGGTGTTTGAAAAGTCTGACGACGACGGATTTCATGTTATATATCGTATGCTTGGCTTAAAGCTGAAAGTTTTTAATGTGAAAGCGTCGTTAAGAGATCTGAGAGAACAGGTCGAAGATTTAAAAAGTCGTATTAACCGGGATAATGCCGATTTGGTGGCGGCAATGTGGGAAACATATGGCTGTACGGACTTTTTGCTGAAACATTTTGATTTTATAAGCCATTCGCGCTTTGCCTGGCAAAGTTACTTCTGCCATTTTTGGCTGATCTGGTTTTCCTGTTTGCTGGAAAGCGGCCAGATTGAAAAGGCCGAGCGTATGATTGACAGGTTTTTGGCATATCGGAACGGCCGCCTTGATGAATTTGAACGTTTTTTGCCGGTTTCCAAGTATATGTTTGATCGGGGAATATACAACGAAAGGGTAATGATGGCGGCAAAAGTTCACGAGGCTTTGGAAAAAAGCAGGGCCGAAAATCTGTTTAAAAATCTGCTGGAGGGAAAAAAGGTGGCAGTTGTGGGTAATGCACCTTCGGAAATAGGCAGAAAAAAAGGTGCTGAAATTGATGCGCATGATTTGGTTATCAGATTCAACAATTATCGTCTGAAAGGTTTTGAAAAGGATTATGGCTCCAAAACCGACATTTGGGTGCGCGGCAGCGGCGGCAGTGATGTCGAGGACAGAACCGAACCTTATAGGCTGGTTGCCTGGGAAGCCGACTATGACCATTGGCGGGTTGCGCATAATCATCTTGACATTTTATACCGGCAGCTTTGTGAGGGACAAAAAATTTATAATTTTGACTGGGCATGTCATATGTCTCTGAGAAAAGCCAGCGGCGTAGATTTTCCGACGACGGGAATGGTGTTGATTTGGGAAATTTTCAGAAAGTTTGGAAATTTTAATAATGTTGATTTTTATGGATTCAGCTTTTGCCAGGACAAGTTTGATACATATGCAACCCATTATTTTAATGACAGAACCGAGGCCGAAGCCAAAAGAAGATCTCGTGTGCACCGCTTGGACAAGGAAGCGGAATTTTTGCAGAGGCTGGTAAACGGAAAAGGAAATTTTGATGAGAATTAGAGCAATGTCCGACTTAAAAAATCTTTTGCACTTTCTGCGTCTGCTGGTCTTGCGAAACAGGAAAAAAAGTTTTGAAAAAGTCCGGTCGGTTCGTTTTATAACTTTCAGGCGTTTTTTTCCCGACGGCGGCGCGGGAGGCGGCGGAGCCGTTCAGTCTGCCAACCGGGTGTTGTTTGGTTCTGAGCTTAACGGCGTTTCGCTGAAATATTCGTTTTATGAGGACAACCGGTTTTCGACGGATCGCAAAAACGAGTTATGGGATTTGTTCGGTGCAGCTGAGTTTGTGCGGTTAAAAACTAAAGATGACCGGGAGACGGCATATATAACCCATGATTACGGCAGCGCTTTCGGTTTGTATTTGGCCGGTAAGAAATATGTTCTTGTTTCTCATATTCAGGGAGCCAGAATTGAAGAAAAAATAAATTTTGGAGAGAAGTTTACTTTTGTGTCCCGAAAGATTATTCAGGCCAGTGAAAAACTTGCATTTGCTCATGCTTTGTGCGTGTGTTTTCCGTCTGAGGGAGCTTATGACTATTTTGCCGGCAGCCGCTATAAGATTATTCGGTCCGGCCAATTTAAAAAAGGCCGTGTTCTGTATAATACATTGTATGCGACGGGAAACATGTTGCCGGTTTCCGGCATTACACAGGATGATAGCTGTGTAACTTTTTTGTCGGTAGGTCAGCTTACAAAGGCCAAAGGACTTGACCGGAATCCTTTGTTCCTTGAAGCTTTCTTAAAAAAGACGGCAGGAAAGGTGCGTTATATTATGGTTGGCAAAGGGCCGTTGGAAGCGGCAGTCAAAACAGAACTGGACCGGTTGTCCGGTTTATATGATAATTTCAGCTATATACACCTGAAGGGCTGTTCCTATGCGGAAATGCAATATTTGCAGAATATAACGGACGTTTATCTTATGCTGCACAGAATTTCGATATTTGATCTTACAACGCTGGAAATGATGAACAAGTCAAAATGCGTCGTTTTGTCAGATGTCGGGGGAAATCCGGAGTTTAACCGGGACGATAATATCATTTTGGTTAAGAACGACGATTATGAAGCGGGCAGTTCCGCTTTGCTTGGTTCTGATATAAAAATGTTGGGAAACAAGAATAAGCGCGTTTATGAAAAATATTTTTCAAACCGGAATTTTGCGGAGAGCTACGGAGCCGTTCTTGAAGAATTATTGGGAGATTAGGCTATGGGCGGATTTGAGGCTGTATATGAGAAAATAAAAGCCTACTCGGAAATGACCAAAAGCGAGTGTGCATTTATTTATGATTTATGCCAGGAAAGGAAACCGAAAAAAATTGTAGAAATAGGCGTTTCTTCGGGAGCCGGTTCCCTTTTGCTTTTGGAAGCAACAAAAGAGAGCGGAGCTTTACTTTATTCCGTGGATATCGGCGGGAAATATTATCGTGACCGTAACGAAAACATTCCGCTTGAAAAGCGGCGGGAGGTTGGCTTTCTGTGTGAAGAAGCGGATTGTTTCCATAAAAGGTGGTCTTTGAAAAAAAACTCAACCATTGCAGACTGTGCGGCAGATATAGGGGCGGGGATTGATATGGTTGTTTTAGATGCCGCCCACGGACTTCCCGGAGAAGTTTTAGATTTTCTTCTGATTTTGCCCTGGGTTAATGTCGATTGCGTGTTTGTTGTTCATGACATTAATATACAACTTTATTTTGAGACCAGATCGCAGGCTCCGAGAGTGCTTATCAATACCGTTCGGGCAGAGAAATTTTATCCGAGAACAACGGAATATGCGTATGGTTTGCCCAATATAGGCGCTTTTATTCCGAATCACGATACCCGTAAAAGTCTTGACGATTTGTTTAACGTTCTTCTTATGTCCTGGGTTACTTTATTGCCGAAAAGCAAGTTGGCAAAGGCAAGGGAAGTTTTGGCCGCGAATTATTCGGAAGAGAATGTATTGGTTTTTGATATTGCCGTGAGACGCAACTACCCGGACAGGAAAGCATCTTCTGCTTCAAAGAAAGACGTGAAGCCCGTAAGAGCACGGAGCAAACTGTTTGGCGTGAAAATCTGCGAAAAGCACAGAGTTGTCTCGGTTTTTGGCATCAGGTTTAAGTTTCGGACAAAAGGCAAGGCCTGAGATAAACGGGAAGGATTGCGGATGGCTGACTGGTTATATTCGTTTGACGTCTGGGATACGCTGATTACGCGGCGGACCGCTTCGGCACATGGAATTTTTGCCATAATGCAGGATAAAATTTGTAATGATGTTTCTTTTCGTCAAACAGATATTTTTTTTCGGCAGAATTTTGCTTCAATCAGGGTTGATACGGCGTTGTTTTTGAAGAAAGCTAACAAATCTCGCCATGGACACAGTGAAATAACATTGGAGGAAATATATCGTTTAATTGCCAATAACTTTCGTTTGTCCGAAACATTATCGGAAAAACTGGTAAATCTTGAACTGGAAACGGAATATCGTAATGCCGTACCGATTTATGAGAATATTGAAAAGGTTCGGAAGCTGCTGAAGGAAAAAGCGCAGGTTATTCTTGTTTCGGATATGTATTTGACTGCAGAGCAGATACGTAAAATTTTGTTGCAGTTTGACGATATTTTTAACGATATTCCGATTTTTGTTTCGGGTGAGTTGAAACGGAGCAAAGAGCGCGGGGATCTGTATCGGCATATAAAGGATTTTTATAGGGCGGATTACAGAAAGTGGCGGCATTGCGGAGATAATTTGAAGACTGATGTCGATAATGCGAGGGCGTTGAGGATAAATGCAGATTTTTTTGCGCCAAAAGTTTTGAAATCTTATGAGAAAACGTTGCTTCGAAGCGGCAATACACTTGAATTTCAGGCATATTTGGGATGTTCGCGGCTGTTGAATGATTCCGCCTCCGAAGATTCCATTTACGGTTTCGGAGTATCGTTTTCCGGGGCAATCTTATATTCTTATGTCAGCTGGCTGTTAAACATTTCGTCAGGTGAAGGGATAACTGATTTGTATTTTATAGCCAGAGACGGTTTTGTGTTGAAAAAAATTGCCGATGTTATTATTGCTGCCAAAAAACTTAGTCTGAGAACGCATTATTTTTATGGTTCCAGACTGTCTTTGCGTATTCCGGGCTGCGAGAACATTGATGAATTTATTCGGATGACGTTTGGCGAATATAAGCGCAGTTTTTGTTTTGAGCGGCTGGCTTTGCGGCTGGGAATAGGTTTTGATGTTTTGAAGAAGTATTTTGACGTAAGCAATGCCGATAAATCGGCTAAGCAAGTCGAGATATACGAGAAAGCAGCACTTGCTTCCGACGGTTTGAAGGCGGAAGTTATTGCCGCGCATGAGCAAAACAGGAAACTGCTAAAAAGGTATTTGAGGCAGGAAATAGATTTTGACCGCAAATTTGCGTTTGTTGATTTGTGCGGTTCCGGCAGAACGCAGGATATGCTGGAAAGTATTGTTTCCGAACTTGACGCCGGTCGGAGAATTACAACTTTTTATTTTTATAATTCCGTAAATACCGATTATGAGAAATCCCGGAAAATAACCTATATGACGATTTCCCTCGGCTGTATGCTTTGGCTCGAGGCTCTTTGCCGATGTCCTCAAGGTCAGACTTTGGGATACAGGGAATGTCCGGGCGGCAGGATTGAACCGGTTTTGGAAAACATTGACAATTCTTTGCTTTTGAAGTGGGGACATGAGGAATATCTTTGCGGTATTTTGGATTTTTGCCGCGAAATGAGTTGTTTTGAACACAAGAATAATATTTCCGTTTATTCTTCCAACATATTTAAGAGATATTTTGGTATGTTGCTGCATTCCGAAAACAGGCAATGGGCAGAATTTTTGGGAAGCGTTCCTTTCAGCGAGGTCGGATTGGAGGCGGTCGGCGCTTCTGAAATGGCTAAACCTTATACGTTATGGAATCTTTTTCGCAGTGAGGATAACGATAATTTGAATTTTATAAGAAAGGCGCGAACTCCGAAAATTTATTATCGTATTTGGGAACTGAAACAAAGGCTGCGGAATATTTTTTTACGGATTTGCCGTGGGCGGCGGAAAAACATCGGACGTTAAGGCTTAGTTAAGAGAAAAAGTATATGTTTTCAATGTGCTGATTTTCATGATTCAAGTTTGTCTGTCCGGGTGGAGTGTGTGATGTTGCGAAAGCTGCTGCGGTTCTTTTTTTCGATAAAAAATGAAAAATATCATCGGGTCGTTACGATATTCGGAATAAAAATAAAGTATTTTCGTCCGCTGACGGGAGGCGTTTATTTTTGTCCGGTCTGCAATCGCTACGGCCGGTTTATGGATATGGTCGGCAAGCCCCGGTTCGCGGTCAAGTGTCCTTATTGCCGTTCGCTGGAACGGCACCGGTTCCTGTTTTTTATTTATAAGAAATATTTTTTGAATACCCGTAAGCCGATACATGTTTTGCATACGGCTCCGGAAAAGTGTATCTGTGATTTGATAGGGCGTTATCCGCTTGTTGATTATGTGCCGATGGATTTGTCGCCCGAGCGGTACAGATTCTGCCGCTGCCGGAAAGAAGATGTTACGAACTTGTCTTTTGCCGACAATACGTTTGATGTCGTTTTGAGCAATCAGGTTATGGAACACATTATGGACGAGAGCAAGTTTTTGACCGAGCTGCTGCGGGTTTTGAAGCCGGGAGGTTTGTTTCTGCTTAATTTTCCCGTCTATATGGGGTTGGAAAAAACTTTTCAGGACAATTCAATCACGTCACCGGAAGAGCGGGAAAAATACTATGGGCAACATGACCATGTCCGGGCTTACGGAAGGGATATTTTCAGCCGGCTGAAAGCGCAGTACAATGCCGAGGTTATTTTTGCGAAGGATTGTTTTTCAAAGCGCCGGCTGGCAAAAATGCGGATTACAAACGAGATGACGGATTTCTGCGTCATTATCAGGAAACAGCCTCTGGCCGGGAGAGCAGCGGACATCAGTCTTCTCCGTTGAAAAAGGAGTTTATCTGATATTGGAGGTTTTCCGAAAAACTGACCGGATCGGAAATCTGGTTTTGAAGATTCTCCAGTTTCTTGTAGCCGATGCTCTGTCCGTCGGCGACGTCGACCAGAACAACCTCCAACGGCTGATTCAAGTCGTAGGTTTCGATGAAGTTATATTCGTCGTCATTTTGGTAATTAATCAGAAACAGGCTGTATTCGTTCTGATAGTTCCGGTTGTAGACCTGTTCTATCAGTTCAATGGTTTGCGGGCACTGGAAGCAGGGATCGTTGTTGAAAAATACGTAAATTATCGGCTTGTCATAATTCGGATAGGCTTCGTCGAAATATTCCTGCAGATTCTGGTTCGGGTTGTAAGCTCCTTCGTATGTCAGTTCGGCATGCAGGGGAATGGCCAGCGCAACCATAATCATAAAAGCCCACAGAAGTTTTATCATCTTTTTTCTCCGCATCGTGTTGAAACTCACAGCGGAGAGCAGGCATCCTTTAACCAGTTCTTTTCGCTTGCGTTCAGGAACGGCGAGAGCCGTTCATAAACCTGTTTGTGATAGTTGTTCAGCCAGGATATCTCTCCGCTGCTCATTAAATATTTATTAACCAGTTGTTTATCAACGGGGCAGAGCGTCAAAATTTTAAATTCCAGAAAATCTTTCGCAAAATCAGGCTGTTCGCAGGCCGCAACCCGGACAAGGTTTTCGATGCGGATGCCATAGGCGCCTTCTTGGTAATATCCCGGTTCGACAGAAAGAATCATGTTTTTGCGCAGGGGATATGAAGAGCTGTACATGCCGATATTCTGAGGCCCTTCGTGGACATTGAGAAAACAGCCGACGCCGTGCCCGGTACCGTGTTTGTAGTCTTTGCCCTCGTTCCACATCGGACTGCGGGCAATCTTGTCCAGCGACATGCCGTCGGTGCCGTCGATAAAC
>OHEI01000392.1_pt1 | contig 17771 bp, 16 predicted proteins | sample 1567241 | NCBI WGS metagenome assembly OHEI01 (sample SAMEA3879565, study PRJEB24766) | human gut metagenome | biome: human-associated habitat; feature: feces | place: USA | collected 1985/1987 | reverse complement strand
CACCGACGGCATCATGCGCATCCTCAGCCCCGAAGAGCTGCGCGGCGTCATCGCCCACGAGATCGGCCACATCGCCAACCGTGACATCCTGATCCAGACCATCGCCGGTGTGCTGGCCTCGGTCATCGTCAGCATCGCCAACTTCATGCAGTTCGCCGCCATCTTCGGCGGCAGCAGCAATGACGAGGAAGGCGGCACCAACCCCATCGCCGCGTTCCTGCTGGCCATCCTGGCCCCCATCGCCGCCAGCATCATCCAGATGGCCATCTCCCGCTCGCGTGAGTACCTGGCCGACGAGACCGGCGCCCGCATCTGCGGCCAGCCCCTGGCCCTGGCCGGTGCCCTGCACAAGCTGGGCGTGGCCAGCGGACAGATCCCCATGCAGAACGGCAACCCCAGCACCGAGCAGATGTTCATCGTCTCGCCGCTGTTCGGCTTTGGCGGCGGCAGCGGCGGCAAAAATACCAACGCTCCGCGAAAGGGCGAGAACCTGCGTGCGAATGTCAACATAAAGTTTGAAGAAGCGGCCTTCGGCTGCGAGAAGGAGGTCACCATCCAGCGCAGCGAGCAGTGTACCACCTGCAAGGGCAACGGCTGCGCCCCCGGCACCACGCCGGAGATCTGCCCCGACTGTCACGGCAGCGGTGTGGTGCAGGTGCAGCAGCGCACGCCCATGGGCGTGTTCGCCAGCAGCCGTCCCTGCCAGCGCTGCCACGGCACCGGCAAGATCATCCACCAGCCCTGCACCGACTGCGGCGGCACCGGCGCGGTACGCAAGCGCAAGACCATCAAGATCAACATCCCCGCCGGTATCGACCACGGCCAGACCATCTCCCTGCGGGGACAGGGCAACGCCGGTAAGAACGGCGGCCCCGCCGGCGATCTGCTGATCACCGTGATGGTGCAGCCCCACGAGCTGTTCCGCCGGGAGGGCAACGACGTGTTCTGCGAGGCCCCCATCACCTTCAGTCAGGCGGTGCTGGGCGCTACGCTGGAGATCCCCACCATCGACGGGCAGGTGAAGTACGACATCCCCGAGGGTACGCAGACCGGCACGGTGTTCCGTCTGCGGGGCAAGGGCATCCCCGTGCTGAACGGCCGGGGCCGGGGCGACCAGTACGTCACCGTGACCATCGAGACGCCCCGCGGCCTGAACCGCGAGCAGCGGGACGCGCTGAAGAAGTTCGACGCGGCGCTGGGCGAGGGAAATTACGAGAAGCGCAAGAGCTTTTTCGGCTTCAACAAGAAGAAATAAAGGTAAGAAGAAATAAGGTGCCGTATGTATCTGGCTGATTATCACACCCATTCCGACAGCTCGCCCGACGGGAAGGAGACCATCGCCCGTCTGGCGGAGGCTGCCATTGCCAAGGGCTTGCAGGAGATCTGCATCACCGACCATGTGGATACCGTTTGCTGGGGCAGCTACGCGCCCCGCTGGGACTACGACTGGGAGAAATCTCTGGGCGAGCTGGAGGAGGCGCGGCGCCTGTACGGCCACCGGCTGACCATCCGGCTGGGCGCCGAGCTGGGCGAGGCGAATCTGGCCTTTGACCGGGCGGAGCATCTGCTCTCCCACGCGCCCAAGCTGGATTTTGTCATCGGCTCCGTCCACATGGCGGGGAAAAAATTTGGAAATTTTGACCTGTACTACGTTGAAAAAAATTCGGAAACGTATTATCATGCACTTATCGACAGTTATCTGGAGGATGTGCTGTCGCTGGCAAGGTGGGGCAAGTTCAGCGTACTGGGCCACCTGACCCTGCCGCTGCGGTACATCAACGAGAACCTGGGTGAGCGCATGACGTTCGACCGCCACATGGAGCAGGTGGAGGAGATCTTCCGCACCATGATCCCCAAGGGGCTGGGCATCGAATGCAACACCAACCGGGGCAACACCCCCCTGCCGGACGGCAAGATCCTGCGGCTGTACCGGGAGCTGGGCGGCGAGGTCATCACCCTGGGTTCCGACGCCCATTCCGGCGACATGGTGGGCTGCGCCATCCGCCAGCGGCAGCAGCTCCTGCGGGACTGCGGATTCCGGTATTTCTGTACATTCGAGGAAGGAAAGCCCCTTTTCCGACCGCTATAAAAGAAAAAGGAGAACACGACCATGAAAATTGCCATCGGCTGTGACCACGGCGGCTATCTGCTGAAGCAGGACATCCTGATCTGGATGGAGGAGCACGACATCGACTTTGAGGATGTGGGCTGCTTCTCTACGGAGAGCGTGGACTACCCCGTTTATGCGGAGAAGGTGGCGCGGGCTGTGGCTGCCGGCCAGTGCGACAAGGGCATCGTGATCTGCACCACCGGCATCGGCGTGTCCATGGCCGCCAACAAGGTGGGCGGTGTGCGCTGCGCCCTGTGTACGGACTGCCTGCAGGCGGAGATGACCCGCCGCCACAACGACGCCAACGTGCTGGCGCTGGGCGCCGGCATCACCGGTCCCAATCTGGCCAAGCGCATGGTGGAGATCTTCCTGTCCACGGAGTTTGAGGGCGGCCGCCATGCCCGCCGCGTGGCGCTGGTGGACGGCATCCAGCCCTGAGGAACTGCCTATGGCAACGAGAGGCTATAATAGCTACCGGGGCCGTACCTCCGCCGGAAAGATCGTATTGATCGTGGTGCTTGTTTTGGTGCTGCTGGGCGCCGTGGGGTACCTTGTGGTGCAGAACTATCTGGTCTACGATGAGGCGGGGCAGGTACATCTGGAGCTGCCCTTCGGTCATCGCGGTCAGGAGGAGCAGACCGATAAGCCGCCGGTGGAAAATGTGGATATCGTCCGGCTGGAGCCGGAGAGCAAGCTGACGCCGGTGACGGCGCTCCACGCCGTCCGCCTGCCGGACGACTGTCTGTGGTGGGGCGCGGACTACATCATGAACACGCTGGCACCCGAGGATATGGTGCTGGCGGTGAAGCGTGAAAACGGCGGCATCACCTACGACACACAGGTGTCTGTACCCCAGAACGTCGTTGTGGAGCGGGGACGACCACTGGACTGCTTAAAGCAGCTTCTGGCCAGCGACCGCCATACGGTGGGGCGCATCTGCTGCTTTGGCGACTCCGCCTACGCCCACGGCCTGCCGGAGACGGCGCTGGTGCGGGAGGACGGCGGCATCTGGTACGATGCCAACGGCGGCGCATGGCTGGATCCCACCAATCCGGCGGTGCTCAGCTACATCACGTCGCTGGTGTCCGAGTGTGCAGATCAGGGCTTTGACGAGATATTGCTGGACTGGTTTTGTTACCCGTCCACGGGTGCGCTGGACGCCATCGCCAACGGCGGCAGCGACCATACCCAGATCCTGACGGACTTTGCCAAGAGCCTGCGCAGCAGTCTGCCGGAGGGCGTGGCGCTGTCGGTGACGCTGCGGGGCAGCAGCGACAACGCCCTGACAGTGTCGGAGGCGGCGGAGCTGTTCGACCGCATCTACCTCCCTGCCGGAGAGGATGCGGCGGCGGTGCGCCGGCAGCTGCCGGAGGGCTACGACCCGGAGACACGGCTGGTGGTGACGGCGGCGGAGGCGCCGGCGTCCGGCAGCTATGTCATCGGAGGCTGAATCGAATAAAAGGCCGTCCGGCACACGCCGGACGGCCTTTTTCTTGTGTTGACAACAGCGTGAACCGTTGTTATCATGAAAATACGCACACATAAAATGAATACATAGAAAAGGAGCTGGTTCCATGAAGCAACTGATTTTTCTGATCATCGCGGTGGTTCTCGCCATTGCCGCAACCGTATTGGCATTTATCTTCATTGTGCCGGAAAAGCGCCGGGAGAAGCTGAACGCCTTCGGCAAATTCCTGCACGATCTGTGCAGCTTCAAGTTCCTTGTGGTGGAAAAGATCCTGCAAGCGCTGTATATCTTCTCCACGGCTTTCATCGTTCTCTACGGCGTGCTCCAGCTGTTTAACGTCCAGAGGGATTACTGGACCGGCGCAAGCAGATGGATGGGCGGTACCGGTCTGCTGTGCATCATCGTGGGACCCATCGCCGTTCGCCTCAGCTATGAGCTGATGATGATGGCCATTCTGCTGGTGAAAAATGTCATCTCCATCAACCGCAAGCTGGCGGACGAGACCGGCAGCGCCGGCGGCGATGTGTTTGCCGCCCCCGATGTGGAGGAGCTGAAAAAGGCTATCCAGCGCAAGGAGCCGCAGCCGCAGCCTCCGGTTCAGCCGCAGCCTCCGTACCAGCAGCCCCAGCCCCCGGTTCAGTCCCAGCCGGAGCCCCAGCCCCAGCCTCCGGTGCAGCCCCAGCCCGTTTGGGAGGAGCCTGCCCGGCCCGCCCAGTTCTGTCGTGAGTGCGGCAGCAGACTGGAAAACGGCGTTTGCCCCCGGTGTGGGAAGCCCGCGCAGGAGCAATAAGCGTCAACATAGTAAAAAAGGCCGTCCGGCGTATGCCGGACGGCCTTTTCGGTTGTGGATAGATCAGTTGTTGTCGTCGGGACGGGGACGGCGGTACTCCAGTGCCGGCTCCTCGCCCTTGAGCACGCGGAGAGCGCCCTGCGCCAGCGCCAGCAGCTCGTCCTCGCCGGGGTAGACGGTGATGGGGGCGATCCAGCCGACCATCTCAGAGATGGCATCCACCGTCTCCTTGCCATAGGCGATGCCGCCGGTGAGGATGATCTGGTCCACCTTGCCGTGCATAACGGCGGCCATGGCGCCGATCTCCTTGCCGATCTGATAGTGGAACGCGTCCACCACACCGGCGATCTTCTTATCGTGTTCGGCCTGCGCCAGCAGATAGCGCATGTCGTTGGAGCCGGTGTAGGCCACCAGACCGCCGCGGCCGGAGAGCATGCGGTGCATCTCCCCCTCGGTGTACTTGCCGGAGAAGCACTGCTTCACCAGCTGGCCGGTGGGCAGGGAGCCGGAGCGCTCGGGAGAGAAGGGGCCCTCGCCGTCCAGTGCGTTCTGGGTGTCCACCACGCTGCCCTTCATGTGGGCGCCGATGGAAACGCCGCCGCCCATGTGGCAGACGATGAGGTTCAGCTCCTCATATTTCTTGCCCTGCTCCTTGGCAAAGCGCTTGGCCACGGCCTTCTGGTTCAGGGCGTGGAAAATGCTGACGCGCTGGAACAGGGGATGACCGGCATAGCGCGCCACATCAGCCATCTCATCGATGACCACAGGGTCAACGATGTAGGAGGGGATGCCCAGCTCGTCGCCGATCTCGCGGGCGATCAGGCCGCCCAGGTTGGAGGCGTGCTGACCCTGAATGCCGATGGTGCAGTCCGTGACCATGTTGTCGTTGACGGCGTAGGTGCCGCCGCGGATGGGACGCAGCAGACCGCCGCGGCCGCTGACGGCGGACAGGGTGCGGGCGTCGATGCCCTGCTCGCGCAGCGCCTTCATCACCAGATCGCGGCGCCAGTCCTTCTGGGCGGCGATGGTGTTGAACTGGGCAATATCCTCTGCGCTGTGGCGCAGGGTCTTGTCGAAGAGCAGCTGCTCGTCCTCGTACACACCGATCTTGGTAGAGGTGGAGCCGGGGTTGATCACGAGAATTTTGTAAGACATTGTGGGTTTCCTCCTAAGTTTATTTGTTCCGTTCAGCGCCGTGATCGACGCCGTGTAAATTACCACAGGACATTATACAAAATCTTTTCGCTTCTGTAAATGGGTTTTCCCTAAAAAGTGGCGGCTTTTTACCTCTTAACGGGGGAATGCATTGACAAAGCGGCCGGTATGCCCTAAAATAATAAGATTAGTACCCGTATTTTGAGCCGTCCTTCCATTCGGGGCGGCGGAAAAGGAGATAAAGACCCATGGAGAAGAAGACATTTTATATCACAACGCCCATTTACTATCCGTCGGACAAGCTGCACATCGGCCACACCTACTGCACCGTGGCCACCGACGCCATCGCCCGCTATAAGCGTTTGCAGGGCTATGACGTGATGTTCCTCACCGGCACCGACGAGCACGGCCAGAAGATCGAGACGAAGGCGGAGGAGGCCGACATGACGCCGCAGGCCTTTGTGGACCGCATCGTGGAGGGCGAGCGGGGCGTGCTGGATCTGTGGAAGCTGATGAACATCTCCAACGACCGGTTCATCCGCACCACCGATGACTATCACTGCGCCGCCGTGCAGAAGATCTTCAAGAAGATGTACGACAACGGCGACATCTACAAGGGCGCCTATAAGGGCAAGTACTGCACCCCCTGCGAGTCCTTCTGGACGGAGAGCCAGCTGGTGGACGGCAAGTGCCCCGACTGCGGCCGCGAGGTCCACGACGCCGAGGAGGAGGCCTACTTCTTCCGCCTGAGCAAGTACGCTGACCGTGTTCAGCACCTGCTGGAGGATACGGACTTTTTGCAGCCCCGCACCCGTGTCAACGAGATGGTGAACAACTTCATCAAGCCGGGTCTGGAGGATCTGTGCGTCAGCCGCACCAGCTTCAAGTGGGGCATCCCCGTGGACTTCGACCCCGGCCATGTGGTCTATGTGTGGGTGGACGCCCTGTTCAACTACTGCACGGCGCTGGGCTTCGACAACGACCGCTACGACGACTACGACAAGTATTGGCCCGCCGATTACCACATCGTGGGCAAGGAGATCGTCCGGTTCCACTCCATCATCTGGCCCGCCATGCTCATGAGCATGGATATGCCCCTGCCCAAGCACGTGTACGGCCACGGCTGGCTGGTGATGGACGGCGGCAAGATGTCCAAGTCCAAGGGCAACGTGGTGGACCCCTATGTCCTGGCGGAGAAGTTCGGCGTGGACGCTCTGCGCTTCTTCCTGCTGCGAACCTTCCCCTTCGGCTCTGACGGCAATTTCTCCAACGAGCTGCTGATCCAGACCATCAACATGGACCTGGCCAACGACCTGGGCAACCTGGTCAGCCGCACCACCGCCATGGTGGAGAAATACTTCGGCGGCACCCTGCCCACCGAGCGGGAAAGCAGCGACGCCGACGACGATCTGAAGCAGATGGCCTCCACCCTGCGGGACCGCTATGAGACGGAGATGGAGCACTTCCAGTTCCAGAACGCCCTGGAGCAGGTGTTCAAGACCATCCAGCGGGCCAACAAGTATATCGACGAGAACGCTCCCTGGACCCTGGCCAAGGACCCCGCCAACCGTGCCCGCCTGGCCACGGTTATGTATAACCTGCTGGAAACCATCCGCATCTGCGCCGTGCTGCTGACTCCCTTCATTCCCGACAGCGCCGAAAAGATCTTTGACCAGATCGGAGCCTGCCCGTGCTGCCGCACCTGGGAAAAGGCCAACGTGTGGGGCAGCCTGCGCCCGGACGTTACCGTCCACAAGGGCGAGGCCCTGTTCCCCCGCATCGACGCCGAGAAGGCCCTGGCCGAGCTCAACGCCATCCAGGAGGCCCAGCGCAAGGCCGCTCTGCCGGCCCTGGAGCTGGAGCCCTATGCCCAGGAGAATGTGGACTTTGACACCTTCTGCCGGTCCGATTTCCGGGCCGTGAAGATCAAGGCCTGCGAGCCTGTGAAGAAGTCCGACAAGCTGCTGAAGTTCACTCTGGATGACGGCTCCGGCACGGACCGCACCATCGTATCCGGCATCCGGCACTATTACCAGCCGGAGCAGCTCATCGGCAAAACTGCCGTGGCCATTCTGAACCTGCCCCCCCGGAAGATGATGGGCATCCCCTCCTGCGGCATGCTGATCTCTGCCGTCCATAAGGAAAAGGGCGAGGAGAAGCTGCACCTCCTGCTGCTGGACGACTCCATCCCCGCCGGCGCAAAGCTCTGCTGACATTGCTCATAAAAAAATTCCCGGTGCACCGCACCGGGAATTTTTTTCAGTCTGTCAAAAAAGCCTCGCAGAGTTCGCGGCCCGCAGGCCGCGAATAAGGTTCAATCCATTTTTCGCGGCGGCGCCCCCCAAGGGGACTTCCGTTGGGCGTGTACGTCGCGAAAAATACTTTGCGCGGAGAGAGTGTGTTTTCGCGCATTTTATGCGTGAAAACGCGCGGGTCGGAGCGAAAACTCTTTTGTCAAAAAAGGGCAACGCCCTTTTTTGACAAGCTCAAATTCCCGGTGCACCGCACCGGGAATTTTTTCACGCTTTCAAGGCGATCCGGGGATATCAATACACCCGGGCAGGCTCCTCGCCGTTAAGCACGCGCAGAGCGCCCTGGGCCAGAGCCAGCAGCTCGTCCTCGCCGGGATACACGGTGATGGGGGCGATCCAGCCCACCATATCGGTGATGGCGTCCACAGTCTCCTTGCCGTAGGCAATGCCGCCGGTGAGGATGATCTGATCCACCTGGCCCTTCATGACCACGGCCATGGCACCGATCTCCTTGCTGATCTGATAGTGGAAGGCGTCCACAGCGCCGGCGATCTCCTTGTCGCCGTTGTGGGCGGCCTTCAGCAGGTCGCGCATATCGTTGGAGCCGGTGTAGGCCACCAGGCCGCCGTGACCGGCCAGCATCTTGCGGACCTCACCGGCGGTGTACTTGCCGCTGAAGCACAGGCTCACCAGCTGACCGGTGGGCAGGCTGCCGGACCGCTCAGGGGAGAAGGGGCCGTCGCCGTCCAGGGCGTTCTGGGTATCCACCACGCTGCCGTGAACGTGGGCGCCGATGGAGCAGCCGCCGCCCATGTGGCAGACGATAAGGTTCAGGTCCTCATACTTCCTGCCGTGCTCCTTGGCATAGCGCTTGGCAACGGCCTTCTGGTTCAGGGCGTGGAAGATGCTGGTGCGATGGAACAGAGGATGGCCGGCATAGCGGGCCACGTCGGACAGCTCGTCCACCACCACGGGGTCCACAATGTAAGAGGGGATGCCCAGCTGGTCGCCGATCTCCCGGGCCAGCAGACCGCCCAGGTTGGAGGCATGCTGCCCCTGAACACCCACGGTGCAGTCGCGGACCAGCCGGTCGCTGACGGCGTAGGTGCCGCCGCGGATGGGGGCCAGCAGACCGCCCCGGCCGGAAACGGCGGACAGGGTCGTAACGTCGAAGCCCTGGTCATCCAGGGCCTGCATCACCAGCTTGCGCCGCCAGTCCTTCTGGGCGGGGATGGAATCAAATTTGTCGATCTCCTCGGCGCTGTGGCGCAGCGTCTTGTCAAAAAGCAGGGTTTCGTCCTCATAGACGCCGATCTTGGTGGACGTGGAGCCCGGGTTGATGACCAAAATTCTGTAAGACATGGGAATCTCCTCCTGTTGCATTGAATTGTTCCGAAAAAACAGCCGGATAACGACTTTATTGCATTATACAACAGTCGGTCAACCCATGTAAACTGTTTTTTCTCTTAAAACGAAACTTTTTCGGGAAAATGTTAAATTTTTACCGGGCGTTATTCCGCCGCAGGCCCGGGGATATCCCCCACGCCGTCCAGCACCAGCCGGGGGCGGTAGGGGAATTTGGCAATGTCCTCCCGCCGGGTAACGCCGGAGAGCACCAGCACCGTGTCCAGGCCGGTCTCGATACCGGCCACCATGTCGGTGTCCATCCGGTCGCCGATCATCACCGCGTCCTCGGAGTGGACCCCCAGAATGCGCAGTCCCGTGCGCATCATCAGGGGGTTGGGCTTGCCCACGAAGTAGGCGTTCTGACCGGTGGCCATTTCGATGGGGGCGATCATGGCCCGGCAGGCGGGAATGATGCCGTCCTCCGAGGGGCCGGTCAGGTCACTGTTGGTGCCGATGAGCTTGGCGCCCTTCAGCACCAGCCGCACCGCCCGCAGAATGTTTTCGTAGTTATAGCTGTTGCCCTCGCCGATGATGACGTAATCCGGGTCCACGTCGTTCATGGTGATGCCCTCGTCGTGGAGGGCCATGATCAGCCCCGCCCCGCCGATGACATAGGCGCTGCACCCGGGGGCCTGACTGCTGACGAACCGTGCCGTGGCCAGGGCGCTGGTATAGAAGCGGCTCTCGTCCACGTCCAGCCCCATGCGGCGCAGCTTCTGCTGCAGCTCCTTGGGGCTGCGCTCGGAGGAGTTGGTCAGAAACAGGAAATTCTTCCCCTCGCGATACAGCCAGTCCACAAATTCCTTCACCCCCGGCAGCAGCCGGTTGCCGTGATAGATCACGCCGTCCATGTCGCAGATAAAGCCTTTTTTCTTTCGCAGCTGGTCCATAAGGTCCCTCCTATATGACAAAATTTACCGATTTCCGCAGTTTTTCCGCCAGATCAGCGCCAGCCCCCGCAGCAGCAGACTGTCGTCGTGCAGGATCCTCCGGCGGCAGTAGGGGGTAATGATCCCGGACAGGCCCCCGGTGGCCACGGCAGTACAGGGCCGCCCCAGCTCCTCCTCCATGCGCTCCAGCAGGCCGTCGGTCATGGCGGCGGCGCCGTAAATGGCCCCGGCCTGAAGGCTGTCCTCCGTAACGGAGCAGATGACCTTTCCCGGCGGCTCCAGGGCAATGTCCGGCAGCTGGGCCGTGCCGGAGAACAGGGCGTGCAGGCTCAGCTTCACCCCGGCCAGAATCACGCCGCCCCGATAGCGGCGCTGCCGGTCCACCACCGTCACGGTGGTGGCGGTGCCGAAGTCGAACACCACCACCGGCAGAGGATATTCCGCCGCTGCCGCGGCGTCCGCCGCCAGCAGGTCCACCCCCAGGGTCTCCGGCTCCTCAATGGCGATCTCCAGCCCCGCCGGGGTAGTGGGACCCACCACCAGGGCCTCCAGCCCCGTAACGCTTCGGATGGCCCGGGCCGTTTCCTCCGTCAGCCGGGGCACCACCGAGCCGATGACGGCCCCCTCCGGGGCGTCATGGCCCGCCAGCACCTGCCTCACGGCGTCCTCGTAGGCCGCAGGGGGCAGCACCTCTCCCGAGGGGATACGGCGCTGGGATACCACCCGGTTCCCGTGGTCCAGCAGGGCAAGAACAATGTTGGTGTTTCCGATATCGGCGGTCAGCAGCATAAAATTTCCTCACTTATACAGCGTTTTTAGCTTGGCCGGAAAGTTTGCGCTTTCCGGCCAAGCTGTGGTTATTTCAGGGCTTTTTCTTGGGAATGGTAACGGTAATGGTGGTGCCCTTGCCGGGCTGGCTCTCCAGGTCCAGGGTGCCGTGGTGATAGGCCACGGCATGCTTCACGATAGACAGGCCCAGGCCCGTGCCGCCGGAGGCCTTGGAGTGGCTCTTATCCACCCGGTAAAACCGCTCAAACACCCGGCTCTGGTGCTCCGGCGCAATGCCGATGCCGGTATCCGCCACGGAAATGGCGGCGCTGTCTCCCCGGTCGGTGACGGTGACCCGGACGCTGCCGCCGGGGACGTTATACTGAATGGCATTGTCGCAGAGGTTATACACCGTCTCATACAGCAGACGGCGCACGCCCTCCACCGGGATCTCCGGGCCCTCCACGGTGATGGCCGTCCCGCTTTTTTCCGATTTGTCCCGCAGATCGGCGGCGATATCCCGGCACAGCGCCGAGATGTCCACACGCTCCCAGGGCAGGGGGTCTCCCTCATCCAGCTGGGACAGGCGGATGATGTCGCCGATCAGGGCCACCAGCCGCTGTGCCTCCCGGCGGATGTGCCCCACGAACCGGGGCAGGTCCTCCTGCCTGACCAGGCCGTTCTCAATGAGCTCTGCGCTGCCGATAATGCCCTGAAGGGGCGTTTTCAGCTCATGGGATACGTTGGCGGTAAACTCCCGGCGGCTCTGCTCCGCCGTCTCCTGCTGGGTGATGTCAAAGGCCAGCAGCACCGCGCCCAGCACGTCTTCGCCGGACTGGATGCGGGAGATGTCAAACTGATAAATGCGGCCCAGCCGCTGGACACGGACCTCGCTGTGACCGGCGTCCATGGCGGACGCCAGCGCGTCGCTGACGTCGCGGCCGCGGTCCACCGTCAGGAAATCCTGGCCCAGGCAGCTCTCGCCGGTGCCGAACACCCGGCAGGCGGCGGCGTTGATGCTGAGCACCGCGCCGCTTTCGTTCAGCAGCACCAGCCCCTCCTGCATGTGGGAGGTGATCTGGCGGAACTCGTCGGACCGGCGGCGCAGGTCCGTCAGCTGCCGGTCGATCTGCTGGCGCTGCACATTGATGCGGCACAGCAAAGGCGACAGCTCCTCATAGGTGTCGTTTTCCAGAGGGTGCTCCAGATCCAGGGCATTCAGAGGGGCGGTGATCCGGCGGGACAGACGGCCCGCCAGAAGGCCCGACAGCACCAGGGCTGCGGCGGCGGCCAGCAGAATGGCCGGCAGCATTCCCAGCACCAGCATGCCCACGGTAGCCCGGCTGACGGAAATGCGCAGCACCGAGCCGTCCGGCATACGCTGAGCATAGTAGCTGGTCTTTTCCAGCAGGGTGCTGGAATAGCGGGTGGAGCTGCCGGAGCCGGTGCGCAGGGCCTCCCGGACCTCCAGGCGGTCGCCGTGGTTTTCCAGGCTTTCGGCGTCGCGCTTGGTGTCGCACAGCACCGAGCCGTCGGCGGCGATCCAGGTCAGACGGTAGCGGTCCGCCTTCAGCTTATTCAGCTTATTCAGGTAATCCGTGCCCTCCGTCTCCACGGCGGCGGCTGCCAATTGCAGCTGATCCTGGAGCTGGGACTCCTGCACGGAGGCAAAATAGCTGTACAGGCAGGTCATGACGATGACCACCCCCGCCAGCAGCACGGCCACGGCGGACAGCATAAACGAACGGAAAATTTTCTTGGTCATCCTTGTTCCTCCAGCCGGTAGCCCACATTGCGGACGGTCTGGATCAGACCGCCGTAGGGGCCCAGCTTCTGGCGCAGCGTGCGGATGTGCATGTCCACGGTGCGGGTCTCGCCGTAATAGTCGGTGCCCCACACCTGGGCCATCAGCTGGTCCCGGGTGAAGGCCATGCCGGGATGGGACAAAAACAGCCGCAGCAGCTCGTATTCCTTATAGGTCAGGAGCACCCGCTGCCCGTCGCAGGAGACGGTGTGGGCGTCCTGGTCCAGGGTCAGGCCGGACAGGTGCAGCACGTGGCTGGGCCGGGCGCACCGGCGCAGCACGGCCTTGACGCAGGACACCAGCTCCATGACCCCGAAGGGCTTGGTAAGATAGTAGTCCGCGCCCAGGTCCAGGGCCTGGATCTTGTCATATTCCGCGCCCTTGGCGGTGGCCATGACAACGGGGATGGAACGGGTGGCAGGGGCGGCCCGCATACGGCGCAGCAGCTCCACACCGTCCACACCGGGCAGCATCACATCCAGCACCACCAGCTCCGGCAGCTCCCGGGCCGACTCCAGCGCGGACCAGAAGGCCCCGCCGTCGGCGAAGCCCTGGGCCTGGAACCCGGTGGACTGCAGGGTGTATACCTCAATATCAAGGATACTGGCATCGTCCTCTACGCACCAGATCATGGGTTATCCCTCCTTGTGCCGGCCGGTGATGGAAAAAATCACCCACTCGGCGATGTTGGTGGCGTGGTCGCCGATGCGCTCGAAATACTTGGCGATCATCAGCAGGTCCAGGGCGTACTCCCCGTCGCCGGGGTCGGCGGCGATGCGGGAAATCAGGGCCTGCTTCACCTGGCGGAAATAGGCGTCCACGGTGTCGTCGGCAGCCAGAACGCCCTCTGCCTTTATTGTATCATGTTTTACGTATGCGTCAACACTTTCTGTCACCATAGAGATGGTGGCCCGGGCCATCTGGCAGAGAATGTCGTCATGCTCGGCGGTGCGGCCCTTCAGGAAGGTGACGATCTCGGCGATGTCCTGGGCCTGGTCGCCGATGCGCTCCATGTCGGTGATCATTTTCAGGGCGGCGGAGATCTGGCGCAGGTCCCGGGCCACCGGCTGCTGCTGCAAAAGCAGCTTCAGGCACAGCGACTCGATGGTGCGCTCCTTCTGGTCGATCTCCGTGTCCAGGGGGCTCACCTGGGCGGCCAGGGCGGGGTCTCCCTCCGTCAGGGCCTTGGCGGCCAGGGCGATGACCTCCTCGCACAGGGCGCCCATCTCGATGAGCTCCCGGTTCAGCAGCGCCAGCTGCTGGTCAAACTGTCTTCTCATTATCCGAACCTCCCGGTGATGTAGTCCTCGGTGCGCTTGTCGGTGGGGGCGGAGAACAGCTGCTCCGTTCTGCCGAACTCCACCAGCTCACCCAGCAGGAAAAAGGCCGTGTTGTCGGAAATGCGGGCCGCCTGCTGCATATTGTGGGTGACCATGACCACGGTGTAGTGCTCCTTCAGCTCCAGGGCCAGGTCCTCGATCTTGGAGGTGGAGATGGGGTCCAGGGCGCTGGTGGCCTCGTCCATCAGCAGCACCTCCGGCTCCACGGCCAGGGCCCGGGCGATGCACAGGCGCTGCTGCTGGCCGCCGGACAGGCCCATGGCGCTTTTCTTCAGCCGGTCCTTCACCTCGTCCCAGATGGCGGCAGAGCGCAGGGAGCGCTCCACGATGTCGTCCAGCTTGGCGTGGCTGCGGACGCCGTGGGTCCGGGGCCCATAGGCCACGTTGTCATAAATGCTCATGGGGAAGGGGTTGGCCTTCTGAAACACCATGCCGATGCGCTTGCGCAGCAGGGTGGGGTCCACCCTGGCGTCATAGATGTTCTTCCCGTGGAAGTCCACCTCCCCCTCGATCTTCACGGAGGGGATCAGGTCGTTCATGCGGTTCAGAGTCCGCAGGAACGTGGATTTGCCGCAGCCGGAGGGGCCGATAAAGGCGGTGATCTGGCGCTCCGGAATGGCCACGGACACATCGTGGAGGGCGTGATTGGGCCCGTACCACAGGTTCAGGCTCTTGGCCTCAAGAATCGGTTCCATAAATTGCCTCATTTCTTTCGCAGCTTCCGCCCCACCAGGGAGGCGGACAGGTTGATCAGCAGGGTCAGCACCATCAGAATGGCGGCGATGGAGAAGGCCAGGGCCGTCTCGCCGCCCTCGGTGGCATAAACGTACAGGGCCACGGTCAGGGTGGCGGAGGAGGTGTGCAGAGCCTTGACAAAGCCCACCAGCTCCAGGCCGAAGCCCGCCGTATACAGCAGGGCGGCGCTTTCGCCCACAATGCGGCCCACAGCCAGGATGCAGCCGGTGACGATGCCGTCCACGGCTCCGGGCAGCACCACCGTGCGGATCATGTGCCATTTCCCGGCTCCCAGGCCCAGGGCCCCCTCCCGATAGGACTGGGGCACGGTTTTCAGGCTCTCCTGGGTGGTGCGGACGATGGTGGGCAGGATCATCACCACCAGGGTCAGGCCGCCGGCCAGGATGCCTGCCTGAAGGTTCATCCGCTGGACGAACAGCAGCATGCCCACCAGGCCGAAGATGATGGAGGGGATGCCCGTCAGGGTCTCGGTGGCGAACTCGATAACGGACACCAGGCGGCGGTTGGACGCGTATTCCGTCAGGTAAATGGCGGCCCCCACTCCCAGGGGCAGGACGATGACCATGGCCACCACGATGATATACAGGGTATCCAGAATGTTGGGCAGGATGCCCACGGTGTTCTTGATATAGCTGGTCTGGCTGGTCAGCAGGGACCAGGTGATGCCCGGCACTCCGCGATAAAAGATATAGCCGATGAGAAACAGCAGCAGGGCACAGGTCAGCCCCGCGCACAGCCATACCAGGCCCCGCATGCCCCGGTCATACAGACGGCGGCGGGGCGACAGCTTTTCCTCCATGGGTCAGTCCTCCTTCCTTTTTTTGATGAACACGTTGAGAAATACGTTGATGAGCATAATGAACAGAAACAGCACCAGGCCGATGGAGAACAGGGCCTGCTGATACAGGCTGCCCACCGGGGCATAGGACATGCCGGAGATGATGCCGGTGGTGAGGAACCGGACGGACCGGAACAGCCCCGGCATATTGGCCACATTGCCTGCCACCATGATGATGGCCATGGCCTCGCCGATGGCCCGGCCCACGCCCAGCACCACGGCGGTGGCCACGCCGCTGCGGGCGGCGTGAAGGCTGACGCGGAAATACGTTTCGGCGGCGGTGGCTCCCAGGGCCAGGCTGGCCTCCTCATACTCCCGGGGCACCGCCCGCAGGGCCGTCTCCGACACGTTGATGATGGAGGGCAGCACCATAATGGACAGCACCAGGCTGGCCGCCAGCAGACAGGCGCCGGACCCCAGGGAGAAGGTGGTGCGGATCAGCGGCACCAGCACGATCATGCCCACCAGGCCGTATACCACCGACGGGATACCCGCCAGCAGCTGCACGGCGGTGCGGATCACGGCGGCCACCGGGGCCGGGGCCAGCTTGGAGAGGAAGATGGCCGTCATCAGGCCGATGGGCACGCCGATGACCATGGCCCCGGCGGTGCCGTAAACAGAGGTGAGGATAAAGGGAAGGATGCCGTATTCCGCGCCGGTGGTGGTGTTGGTGGGGTCCCAGACCTGGCCGAACAGAAACCTGAACAGGCCGATCTGGCGGATGGCGGGCAGGCCCGAGAGGATCAGGTACACGCTGATGACCAGCACAAAGCCCACGGCCACGATGCCGCACAGCAGGAACACCAGGTGGATCACATTTTCCAGGGCCTTACGGGCCCCTGTATTCTTTGAACGCATAGTCGGTTCCTTTCTTGTCCGGAACGGGAAATGCCCCTGGCCCGGGATTCGGGTCAGGGGAGGTTTCCCGGGGTGGTTACTTGGCCACGGGCACCGCACCGGCGTTCTTGATGAGGTCGGAGGCGGCGGCAGAGGTGGCGAAGTCAAAGAAAGCCTGGGCAGCGGCGGAGAGAGTAACGCCTTCCTTGGTCACCAGCACGAAGGGGCGCTGGATCTGGTAGCTGCCATCCAGGACGGTGGCTTCGGTGCAGGCCACACCGTTCACAGTCAGAGCCTTGACGGTGGCCTTGCCTTCCACGGCGGACAGGGAGGCATAGCCAATGGCGTTGGGGTTGCCGGCAACAGCCTCAATGACGCCGCCGGTGGAGGTCAGCTCCTGGTCCAGCTTGCAGGAGTCCTTGGTGTCGGTGATGGACTCAAAGCCGTCCCGGGTGCCGCTGCCGGACTCACGGCCGATGCAGGAGATGGCGCCGGGGTCGCCGCCCACTTCGCTCCAGTCGGTGATCTTGCCGGTGAAGATGTCGGCGATCTGCGCAGCGGTCAGGTCCGCGACCTTGCTGTCGGCGTTGACGATGATGGCGATGCCGTCCAGGGCCACGGTGGTCTCCTGGAGACCGGCGGACTTCTCCTGGTCCTTCAGGGCCCGGGAGGCCAGGCCGATGTCGGCGGAGCCGTTCTTCACGGCCTCGATGCCTGCGCCGGAGCCGGTGGGGTCATAGGTGACAGTGACGCCGGGGTTGTCGGTGGTGAACTGCTCCTTCAGCGCGCCGATGACCTTGTCCATAGAGGTGGAACCGTTGGTGGACACGGTGCCGGAGAGGACGGCATAGCGGTGATTTTTTCTTCTCGTGAAAATATTTCCCCGCGAACCAATTCGGACCGGAAAGCTGCTGGTCATTTTATATAAACGCCTTGCCGCGCCGTATGAATGTCCATAGATCCGACGGAATGCGGCTTTCTTTTGTGACATAATTCACAAACAGCCGCATAAAATGGGGCTGTAAAATTGCCTGCTGCGAAACAGAACGACCCGGAGAGGAGGGGGGAGGCGTAAGAAATCGATTAAAGAAAGCGTGATGTGTGACAATACGGCGTTAAGGAGAGACTGTATCGCTTTACAGGGGAAAACACACATGGTAAAGTGACCATAGTCCCCTTTACCGGACATAAGGGGGACATCCATATGAGTAAGGAGAGAAAGCAATGGAAGAAAGAAAAGGCTTTGGGTCCAATTTTGGATTCCTCATGGCGGCCATCGGCTCAGCCGTCGGCCTGGGCAACATCTGGGGCTTCCCCAACAAGATGGGCGCCAACGGCGGCTTCACGTTCCTGATC
>OHEI01000380.1_pt1 | contig 17971 bp, 19 predicted proteins | sample 1567241 | NCBI WGS metagenome assembly OHEI01 (sample SAMEA3879565, study PRJEB24766) | human gut metagenome | biome: human-associated habitat; feature: feces | place: USA | collected 1985/1987 | reverse complement strand
GGTGCTGGCGGCGGCGATCTTCTATGTGGTGAGCTATCCGGCCTCCGTCAGCACCGCCGCCTCCACGCGGCAGCTCCCCATCTATTCCGTGGAGCGGAACCAGCGGGTCTGTGCCATCAGCTTCGACGCCGCGTGGGGCAACGAGGACACCCAGACGCTCATCGACATTCTGGAGAAATTCCACGTCAAGACCACCTTCTTTGTGGTGGGCGACTGGGCGGAGAAGTACCCGGAATCAGTGAAGGCGCTGCATGACGCAGGCCACGAGGTCATGAGCCACTCCAACCACCACGACCATTTCAACAGTCTCTCCGCCGATCAGATCGTCGCGGACGTCACCGCCAGCAACGAGCGCATCGCCGCTGCCAGCGGTGTGACGCCCACGTTGATCCGCTGCCCCTACGGGGAGTATGACGACCACGTCATCTCCGCCATCCGCTCCATGGGCATGGAGCCCATCCAGTGGGATGTGGAGCAACCGGAAATGACTTAAAGCCGTTGTGGTGTAAGGGATTGCAGGTTTAGCAGCAATGCGCATCAGCCCCAAAATTGACCTGCAAACGGGGTGTTTGGAGGACGTTTCAGGCGCGGGAGAGGTCAAAAACGAGGGGGTGTGCGCAAGGTGCCGATGCGCTGCCCTCCGGCGAGGCACGGATGACGCAGAAAGCTATCTCTACCAATTTATGAATACATTCACTTCAAGAAGGCTCCTCTGAAACCTAATGTTGATTTCATCACTTTTGGGCCACAAGATTCCGATCTTGGATTCTTCCATGCCTATGGCGGCATTTTTTTCTTGCATTTCTGGAAACACTTCTGTATACTGATATAAACTGATACTATTTAATATCAGCAAGAGGTGCTATATGGACGCTGCGTTGTTTACCAAAATGCTGTCGGATAGAAGTGTGCTGGACTTGAAGAAGCTGGGCTATAAATATCCGCAGGCGGATATGGGAGAGTTTGTTTCGCTGCTGAAAAATGGTTTCTACCATCCGTTGCCGCTGAGGGACTTTTCCGGGCAGGCCCTTGTCTATCTGAATAGTGTCGCGCAGGTGCATCTCTCTGCCGCCCGAATCCTGCTGACGCCGCAGAGCAGCACACAGCTTTACGGCGCGAAGGCCATGGAGGAGGAGATCATCTCCACTTTCACCATCGAGCAGGTGGATTTCTCCCGCGACAGCGTCCGTAAGATCCTGTCCGGCTTTGCTCCGGCGGATGAAAGCGAGAACCGCATCTATGGCATGAAAAAGGGGCTGGAGTTCATCAGCGACCCCGCCAACAGGATCACCGAAGCATCTATCCATCAGCTGTATGAGACCGCCATCGGTGCTTATCTGCCGAAGGAAGACCGGCTGCGCCCCGGCAGCTTCTACCGGCACGACAGCGTGTATGTGGTCGGCTCCAGGGTGGAGCATACCGGACTGCCGTGGCAGCAGCTGCCGGAGCGCATGGGCGAACTGGTGCGCTTCATCCATGAGGATTCCGACAGCAACGACCTGCTGAAAGCCGCCCTGATCCACTTCTATATTGCCTATCTGCACCCCTACTTTGATGGCAACGGCAGAATGGCGCGGCTGATGCACCTGTGGTATCTGGTACAGCAGGGATATTCCTCCGCCCTGTTCGTGCCGCTGTCTGAGTACGTCAACAAGAGCCGCAAGGGGTACTACGATGCCTACACGTTGGCGGAGGAGAACGCACGCATCAGCGGCGTGCTGGACGCAACGCCGTTTCTTGTGTATTTCATTGAGAATGTGTATCACAAGCTGAATGGCGTGCTCCCCGCCCGCCGGACAACCGAAGCGTTTCAGGCTGCCCTGTCGCAAGGGCAAGTCACAGAGAAGGAAAAAGCATTGTGGAGCTTCGTCCTGTCCGCGTATGGGGAAGCTGAGTTCTCCACCAAGCAGCTGGAAAAGGACTTCGGCAACGCCGCCTACGCCACTATCCGCAGCTTTGTTCTGAAGTTTGAACAGTTGGGCCTGCTGACCTCGGCGCGGTATGGAAACCGCGTGAAGTATAAGGTGTAGGCGTGACGGCGCTGAACATTCATGTAAAAATCTGCAAATTTATATGAAACTTTCGCGCTAATTTACACGAATATTTTTGGAAACATTACACAATGCGACACAAACCATGTTTGACGGACAAAGGAGGCCATCGACAAATAGCCGATGGCCTCCTCTGTTCAGTGCGTTTTCATGTACTTTTCCAGCATCCGATACATTCTCAGACTGTTGAACAGCATCTCCCTGCACATCTGCCAATGCGTTTCCTGCCGTTCCTCCTCGGAAGGTTCAGGGATACCCAGTTCGGCAAAGACCTTCTCCGCAGAGAAGAAGTGTTTCGCCCGTTCCTCCGGCGGGAGCTTGTCCAATTCTTCTGCTTCGCGGAGAGAGTCATAGAGCTTTTGCCGGGTTCAATGTCCAGCCGGTCAACCAGCGCGGCGGCAATACCCGCCGCAGGCTGGCTCAGGATCAATTCTTTTACGTTCATACCTCACCTTCCTTTGGAAAAGTGTGCAATCATTGCACACTTTTCCCCGGCTGTTCTCACGCGCTCTGGCGGATCACGATGCCCTCCTCGTCCCATGTAGCCAACCGGAAGTTGTAGGGGCGTCCGTCAGGCGCGGTCAGGGTGTTCAGGATGTCCCGCAGCTCCTTCACCTCCGCTCACAGGCTTGTTGTCCAGCGCGCAGCCATCCACATACATGCGGAGCTGGTAGAGATCCAGTGCCTTCGTCTTGCCAGCCTTGGCCTCGTAGATGGTCACGCGGTCGATGTAGCCCACGAACAGGTCAACCTTGGCCTTCAGTCCGATCTTCTGGAACACCGGCTCCTCACGGCTCACCCGCAGGGCGGTGGGGTCCTTCTCCCGCTTGGCAGTCAGCTCCTTGACGTACCGCAGCTCCATCGAGTCCACATCCTTGGCCGGGGCGGGAACATAGGAGGCGATCCAACTGAGCAGGTTCTTCAGACGGGGATCAGCTTCACAGAACGACGTTTTCGTGTTCTTGGTGGCAGGCAGCGCGGCGGGGTTGTCCGAGATAAGATCCACCTGCACCAAAAAGCGGTTCTGGCTGGGGTGAATGGCCTCGCCCCAGACGCGGTCAAACATTCCGTGCTCGATGGCGCGTCCATTGATGCGCAGCTCCACGCCGCTGGACTCCATGTTGCACTTGTAGTAAATAGCGTTGGACGGGTTCTTCAGAATGTTGCCGTACTTACAACGAATAGTCAGCGGGCCGCCGCCCAGGTTGCAGGGGATCTCGCCGTAATCCTTCACGCTGCCCTCTTCCCACACCGGCAGCAGCGGCGTCAGCGTATGCTGCGTTTCCTCGCCGCCGCTGATCTCCCACACCTCCATGGTGATGGGCGTATTCGCCAGAATGCCCGCGTAGACGTACCGCAGTTCCTCAATGATATACCGCACCAGATTGCGGAAGTCGGAGGGCGCTGCCTTACGGTCGGGCTTCACCGTCCGGAACTTCGCCATAGGGCAGCGGACGGAGATCGATGTGCCAGTGGGGTGGGGCAAATCACCCGTACCTGAATAGAAACGCACCTTCATGGGCTTGTCCAGTTCAGATGTGCCCATGGAATATGGCGCCTTGACCTCACGGTACTGGTTTGCCGCAGCGTCGTCCTTCGTGCGGGTGCGGATGCTCCACTTCTGGTCAGGACTGCTGTCGCAGGAGGCCAGTGCGTGCTTCAACCCAAAGCCGTGCTCGTTCAGCGGTGTCTGCGCGCCATCCCGACACGCGATGGTCAATGCGCTGCTGAGGTCGGCAATGCCCGTGCCGCCGTCTGTCACAGTGATCTCCACGGCATCGCCAAGATTTTCCAGCGATAGCACTACCCTCATGGACAGCTCGGGATCGCCGCTGTTGGCGCGGAGGTTGGAGACCGCGTCGTCCATCAGCTCACAGATGACCTGGGCCACGCTGTTGAAGTTGTCCCCGATACCGGCGAACAGGCCGTGGCCGGTGGGGTTGTTGCGGATGATTTTCTCCGCAATGGGCGTCTTGTTTTCGATTTTCATAGGTGCAATTCCTCCTGTTATCGGTTGAGTTGATTGGCCATGTCGGAGCGAATGGCGGCAGCGATGATGCGCAGCAGCGCCTGCTGGCGAATGACCTCCTGACAGAATGCCACGGCCAAATCCTCCGGCGTCAGGTTGATGTCCTCACACAGGCACAGCAGTTCGATCCACTCGTCGTCGGTCATGTTCACTTCAATGGTTGTCTTACGTTCGTCATTCATAATGGTAACTCCTCATTCGTATCAAATTTGATTTACACCGCCCAGATGATCTCCGCGCTGTCCTCCGCCACCTCGATGCGGCGGATGAACTGAGCGGCCACGGCTTTTTTCTCCTCAAAGGACAGTTCGCCGAACACCAGCTTTTCCGGCAGCGGAATGCGGCCAGCTTCGCGCCGCCGGGCCTGCCGGAGCGCTTCGCGCTCCTTTTCGATTTTCCCCAGTGCTTTCTGCAGATAGGACGCGGGCAGATCCTCGCTCTCGGCAAAGGCGTCCATCAGGCGCTCGGCGCGGCGATCCAGCTCCAGCAGCCGCCGGGTGTAGCTATCCTCCGGCTTCGGCACAACGGGCTCCCGGGGACATTGAGCCAGCAGCTTTTCGATCTCTGTCTGTACCACCGCTTCCAGTTCCGCCAGCTTGATGTGGATGGCGGCGTCGCAGCGGTTCATATTATACCGCCCGCTGCACGCCAGATAGCGATAGGACTTGTCCGCCACAACGGACAGGCTGTAGCCGCACTTGGCGCATTTCAGCAGGCCGGAGAGCCATGTGTGCTTGCCCTTACCGCTGTTGCCCACCTGACGGTTGTGAGCCAGCTTTGCCTGCACCGCCAGGAACAGCGGCGATGGCACGATGCCCACGCTGTTCAGCACAGACGCCCGATGGTTCTCGGTCTTGGTGTACTTCCGCGCGTTGGCCTCCCGCTTGCCCACCAGCAGCACACCGTGTACGCCATCAAAGGCCTCAGGCGGACTGGTGACCTCCACGCCCTGCCCCAGATAGTGGAGCCGCACCTGCTCGTCTGCCATCGCATAGGCGGGGTTGTGCAGCAGGCGGGACAGCGTCACGTTGTCCCACGTGGCGCGCTTGGGAGCGGGGATGCCCTCGGCGGTCAGCTTGCGGGCCAGCAGCCCCAATGACACACCCTCCGCAACGTACTCCCGAAAGATCCGCTGCACCACCTCCGCCTTGTCGTTGGGGATGAGGGACGGGACTTCCCGGCCATCCCGCCCCCGGGCCCGGCCATTGTCGAAGCCGTATGGTGCTGGACCTCCCGGCCATGCGCCCAGCGCCGCGCGGCGGTAGTAGTTGTCCCGTACACGCTCCGCAGTGGTCTCCCGCTCCAGTTGGGCGAACACCATGATGATGTGCAGCATGGCCCGCCCCATGGGTGTCTTGGTGTCGAAGTTCTCGTTGACTGACACAAACTCCACATGGTGCTCCTGCAGCACCTCCCACAGCTGGCCGAAGTCCGCCACGCTGCGGGAGAACCTGTCCAGCCGGTAGACGTACAGCGTGCCGATTCGGTCGGCGCGGATGTCCTTCATCAGCTGCTGGAAGGCGGGGCGCTCGGTGTTCTTGCCGGAGTAACCAGCGTCCTTGTAGACCCGCAGCTCCCCGCCGCCCGCCGTGCGGCGGCACAGGTCGATCTGCCCCGCGATGGACAGGCTGTCCTTTTTCTCCACGGACTGGCGGGCGTATACCGCGTCCGTCTTCATGCGGTCTTTTCCCGCTGGGTCGCCCGCAGCGCCCGCAGCTTCACCATGCAGGCGGCGTAGGCGTCCTTCATCTGCTGCTGCCGCGCCTGCGGATCCTCATACTGCGGATGGGTGTGCTTGACTTCCATGTTCATTCCCCCTCGCCACAGCCTATGAGCCGGGGACATAGAACATGCCGGGGACGCGGGAAACGGAATACGATCTTGACTCATGCGTTTTCCTCCTTTCGGTGAAATAAGAAAAGAGAAACACCGTGCAGGCCGAGGCACTACACGGTGTCATGAGTATGACAAATAGACCGGATTCCGCTTGCAAAATCGGGGGCAAACGGGTATAATAACCCCATGCGGTGCGGATTCGTCCGTTGTGTAGGTGCTGATACCACCTGCGCAGGCTTTGAGGAGTTGGCGCTCCTCAAAGCTGCCGTTGTTCTTTTTTCTATTCACATTATAGCATATTGGGGACAATATACAATAGTGAGTTTCCACAAATATTGGGGTCAATATATGTGCAGTTTCTATATTGCCCCCAGTATATTTTTCGCTTAGAATATCAGACAAGGAATATGGGGCAAGGAGGAGACTATGGCTGTTTCAAAAGCGCAGCAGCGTGCGGTAAACAAGTACGTAAAAAGCAACTATGATGAGGTGAAACTCCGTATGCCCAAAGGAAAAAAAGATGTCATTCAGGCGCATGCGGCGCAGCAGGGGGAATCCGTCAATGCCTACATCAACCGTGCCATTGATGAAGCCATGCAGCGGGATGATTCTGCAACTTAAACGCAATAAATGTAAGAAGCAGGCGCAGGGAATTCCCTGCGCCTGCTTCTTACATTTATCATCTATTTGCCGTTTTTCTTCAAATAACGTACCTTCTTCGCCGCTTCCCAATGTATCGCCTCTGCGTTGATCGGCGGTAAAGGGTCACCCCAGGAAATAGGTGCGTCAGCCATCTTTACCTCGACCGGCAGCCCGCCGAAGGGGCGCACGGCATTCTGGGTCGAGATGTTCACAGACGTATTTGTACCGCCCTCAAAATGCAGATGTAATTTTTGACCACGTACGGCTGCCTCCCTGGGAATCCTGATCGTTCCCTGCCCGCGTCCTTCCTGTGTTACGGTACTGTCACCTACGGTGAGCTGAGGGAAATGAATTTCGTAGAGTTTTTTGCAAAAGGGCGCCTTGTCCAGCTTCTGCGCAATGCGCCATAGTCGATCCATGTTACGGCTGTACTCAATGCGCTTTTTCGCACCATCCTTACCGGAGATCCTGTGGCCGAAAATATATTCTTTTTCCTCCAGCGACATGTCTGTACACGCCTGGATTACCGTTGCAAAATTCCGGCGCAAGATCCGCATGGGCGGGTGAGAATCCGATGGTGTCAAATTATCGGATTCGTCGAGCAAGAAAAAGCCTAACTGCTCGCTGGAAACTCCGAATTCTTTCAACAGCTTGAAGGCAAAATTTGAATAATCAGGCCCACGGCATGGCTTTTTAAACTCGTTTTCAAAACAGACGACGGGTAATTCCCCAATGTCCTTGTTCGCACCTATACTCTGCTGCGCAAATTTTCTCCGTTTCTGCAAAGCCTCCTCGATTTCAATGTGAACGGGGATACTACGCAGCGCATTTCTCGTCTTTAGCTGCTTACTATATTCCAATTTGTCATTCAAAATTTCATCGATTTTCAGGTAGTGCCGGTCTGTATGATCGGGGAACGCGCGAAAATCGTTCCACCGCAGTCCACGGCACTCCGCGGGGCGCATGCCAGTGTACAATGAGATCAAAATGCCACAGAAGCGACCATCCTCCAGCACATGTTCCGCCGCATATAGTGCCAGCCGTCCCTGCTGCCCGATTGTCAAGGCTCGCGGGCAACTATCGCTCAGTTCTTTCATCTCCACGTTTGCCGCTGCTGGGGCTAAGATCCTCTGTATCATCAAAGTCGTGAGATTATTTGACCTGTCTCCCGCACGATTTTTTGAGAGGATGTTGTAAGCATGTCCGCATGTGGCGGCGTAGGAAAAGACGTCCCGCAATGCCGAGATGATCGTCTTGACGGTGGCTTCTTGGTATTGGTACATCTTAGCAACATCGGAGACAGCGCGCAAAATATTTGCTGGTGTGATCTCAGCGATGGGCATGTCCAAGCAACCTGCGACTTTCCGAATGTAGTCGTCGTATTGGCGCAGCGTCGCACAGGTTTCAAAACTGTATTGGTCTCCCTCCTGGATCGCCCAGTGGCGATCTTTTGCGATAGAAATGCGATGCTTTTTCCAATATTTATACAGGGACATATCACCATCAGCTTTAAATTCCATACTAATTCTCCTCCAAATCTAGTTCTGTCGTGACGAAAATGGTGTCATTTGCCTTAAAGTCGATAATCAGTTCCCTTCCAGTCTCGAGGTTGTCATGCGAAACTTTACTGAGATCTACAGTCAAATCGCCACTGATCCTACCACCAGGTGCAGCTGCAATAGCGTGATCTTCACCACTGCGATTGATCTTGAAATCAAGTGTGGCGTCGGGAGTGCCCATCAGTGAAAAAATATATCGATCCAGCATTGCAGCCAGCTTTGCCAGCTCCCTAGGATCGTCATAGGCACAGTAGTTCCGCGCGAATACACTCTCGGGTGCGCTGCCATATAAATAGCGAATCTCGTCCGCATCACATCCACAAATTGCCATCGCCGCCCGAAAGGTCTCTCGCAAGACTCGGCCAGGATGTTTCAATAAGTTTTTTGCTTCCTTCTGCTTTGCAAAATTGAAGCCTCTAAGGAAAACTTTTAACCACTTCTCAACCTCATCGGGGCGCATCCGCCGCGCCGCGTTTTTGAAGCTACGCATAAACGGCGCATTCTCTTGTACGTTCGGCGCATTGGTCTTTACCTTGTGGTAAAGCTTTGCCATCGTCGGCGACAGTGGAATAGTCCGTCGCCGCGGCCCATTTAACTCTTCGGTACGATAGACTTCTCCTGCAGACTTTGCCTCTGCCGAAATTTCAATAGCAACAACTCCCGTATAGGTGTTTGAGAAGGAAAATGATCCCCACGTTAACGCACACAGCTCGTTGATCGTGATGCCTGTAGTCAACATCAAGATTAAGCCCAAATATAGGTAGCCGTGGTTACTCTCAAGATTTTCGGCGCAACTCGCAATAATCCGCCTTGCCTGAGCGTGCGTCAGAATGTTTTTTTCGAAATGCCGACTCGCGTCCCGCGGGCCAACGACTGTGCGGCGGTTTCCCATGGTAAAGGTGTCCATAAAGTGCTCCGAGATCAAATATTGGGTCTCCTCATATGTAACCAGTGCTCTCATCGCGTAGATCTGACCATTAATCTGATAGTCAGAATAGCCTCCCTCGCGCAAATGAAAGGCGAACGTCTCTTGTGTGATTTCGCAAAACGGCATCCGTCCAAGTTTGCTCACAAGCAAATCAAATGACCTTTCATGTTCTTTTTGAGTGGAGTTTGCCCACTTCATACTCTGGGCGACCCGATCAAAGTCCGCCGCAATTACCGCGGCCAGTGGTAATCTCTGTGCAAATTTTTCCCGCAGCGCACGCCCTTCCCTTGTAGCCGGGTCAAAGGCCCGCTGGAGGCACTCGGGAATCAGCTCAAGTACGCGCTTCTCCACGGAAGCCTCGTCCGTGAAGCGCACGATACGCGGGGGGTGCTCATAGACAATCGCACCGTTACCATCAATGCGTTCCTTATTACGAGAGCGCAACGACAGAATAACTGCGACAGCATTCTTACGAGCTTCAACACGAAAAGTAACAGGCAGGCCGAAAAAATCAATCGTACGGAGAGACATATTTTAAATCCTCATGCGGTGCAGATGCAGGAGGGGAAGGCTAGTTGCGTGGTATATGTTTTTCCAATTTTTCTTTTAGCTTTAACGCTTTTTGAAACCATCTAAAGCTCAAAACAAAATTGGGCATTAAAAAATCTCTCCGTAAATTCAAAAATGATGTTTATATTGGCGCCTTCTCCTCCCTTCCAACCCGCACCTGCAGTGTGGAAACCATATGGAAAACCAATGTTTCTACGAAAAAAGCAGAACTATCCAAATAGATAGTTCTGCTTAATTTCATAGATGGTGACTTGGTTCGGGAAATCCATACGGATTCTCCCTTGTAATAAAAACTTCGTAATTATACTTCTACAGTACCATATTTTCTGATCATGTCAATCCCCTTTGCAGGACAAATTTTCCGTCCTTCTTCAAAATGCTTTTCGGATGCGTTTTTATGGGGCAAAAAATAAAGTGTGCAATCGTTGCACACTTTATTTTTTGCGAGTCGCGCTTAAGATACATTTTAGAGGATACTTCCTCCCTTGCCAGAGTCCTTATTCCGCCGCTTTTCTGCCGATCATGTCGTTGAACTGCGCCTCGGTGATGCGGGCCACCCCCAGCTCCACGGCTTTTTTGTTCTTAGCCGTGCCGGAGTCCGGCGTGTTGGTGATGAGGTAGTCCGCGCCCCCTCCCAGTGTTTCGGTCAGCGCCGCGCCGCAGGCGGTCAGGCACTCCTTCAGCTCATCGCGGCTGACGAAGGTCTTGAGCTTGCCCGTGACCACAAAGGTCTTGCCTTTCAGGGCTTCCAGTTTTTCGGCATCGAAGATAAAGTTGGTCACATTCGTCTCTCGCTGGTCCTTCTTCTGGCGCACCTTTTCCTTGTCCTGCTCGGAGACGGCGCTGTTGCCGTAGTTCAGCACGGCGGCGATCAGCTCCGCATTGCCGGTCTTCTGCACCGCCGCCGTCACCGCGTCCAGGTCCTTGGCGGCGATGAGCTTCTCTCGCAGCATCAGATAAAGCAGGGCGGGGTGCTCGGCGGCCAATCCGACCAACTTCATGGCGTTGGATTTGATGTACTTGCAGTACTTCTTACCGTTTTCGTCGGTGCAGCTGCGGCCATCCTCGGCGAAGCCCGCCGCCGCACCGGGCCGGTATTTCGTGCTGATGTCCGTGATGTCCTCAATGTGGAGAACGACGGTATGCTTTGTCTTGGGTAAGATGTTGGGCAGTTGCTTTGCCAAAGAGGTTGGGATTGTTATATCCCGCAGATTGCTGCATTCTTCAAATACATCTTCCTCGATGATTATTACACTGTTGGGGATCACAACGCTCGTCAGGCTACTGCACTCGCAGAACGCCCCACTTCCAATACTCGTTACGCTATCAGAGATTACGACGCTATTTAACTTTGCACAGTTACAAAATGCACTGCTCCCAATGCTCGTTACCTCTTTAGGAATGACAACATCTGTGGACGTACCATAGTAGTTGTACAAGACGCCTCTAAAAACAATCCATCCATCGATGTCTGCAAGCCATTGGCAGCCGCAAAGCGCGCCATCACCAATGCTTGCCACGCTGACAGGAATCGTAATGTCCTTCAATTTTTTGCAGTGCCAAAAAGCATCGGCACCGATGGTAGTCACGCTGTTGGGAATCACGACGCCAACCAGGTTCTCTCAGTACCAAAACGCACTATCGCCAATACTGGCTACACCGTCAGGAATGGTAACATTTGTCAGGTTTCCGCACGCCTCAAACGCCTCCGCACCGATGCTTGTCACTCCCCCCGGAATCACCACCTCCGTTACGCCCGGTTCCTCAGTGTACTTCGTCAAAACACCGTTTTCGATTTCAAATCCCATGATGTTTCCCTTTCTTTATTCATCGTCCAGTTCCAGCTTCTCGATCTCGCTGATGATCTCCTGCTGGCGCTCGTAGAACAGCAGCTCCTTGTTGTGGGCAAAGTATTCCGGGCAGCCGTAGCGACTGATGAACTTGGCGGCGTAGTAGCTGATGGTCAGCTCCGTCACCAGAATCAGCATCTCCTGCCCCTCCGCGAAGACCTCCTCGCAGAAGCGGAACACGTTGGACAGCTGCTGCCCCGCTTGGGCCGCATGGGATTTCAGCGCCTTGACGCGGGCGTCGAAATCCTCCTTGGCGGCCTTGAACGCCGCCGCGCCTTCCAAGCCTTTCATCTTCGGCTTCAGCTCCCGCAGCAGCGCTATCAGCTTCTGCCGCTGCCGCTGCTCCGCCGTGGAGAGACTGCCTGCCTTCCTGTCCTGCTCCATCTTCCTTTGCAGGCGGTCAGTGTGCTTGTCCAGTGCCGCGTCGGGCGTCTGACTGGTCAGATCCAGCCGCAGCTGCTTCAGCTCCGCCATGTAGGCAGCGGTGAGGCTCTCCTCGTCCACCACCTCCCGCAGGCGGGACACGATGGCATCCAGCAACAGACCCAGCAGGGACAACCGTTCGTCGAACTTGGCGTCCCGCGCCCGCTGCTTGATGTTCTCCGGCGGCGTACCGGCCAGAATGCTGTCCACCTGATAGTCGCTGCGGTACTTGTTGAACAGGTCGTAATACACGGCGAAGTCCTTGGCGACGGTGGGATTTTGCAGGTACTGGTTCACCAGCAGCTCGTCCACCTTGATGCCGTTGCGCTCATAGAGCCAGATCATCTGGCTCAGGTCGTCCCAGCCGCGGGCAGTGACGAACCGCTTGCCGCCCACGGTGGACTCTACCTTGTAGAAGTTGGGCTTCTTGATATCGGCCTATCCTTTTCACTCAATCGAAGCAGAGCGGCCTTCAGCCTGCCCTGTTCACTCATCTTGAATCCTTCAAATTCGCCGGCTGCAACAAGTGCGTCATAGTTGTGTAAATCTGCTTCGGTAAAAGGGATCAGGAAATCGTTCTGATAATTCCATTTTTGTGTCCAGTATGCTTTGCGGAATGCTCCAATCGTTCGCAACGGTTCTTTTCCTTCCCTGAGGATCAAAAGCTCTATCGTCTTTCCACTATCACCGAACATGTTCTCTGCCGGTTTTGAAGCTGTAAATACCTTCGAGGAGACCACCATTTTTTTCAGCTTGCTACACCCACTAAATGCCCCATATCCGATGCTTGTCACACTATTGGGGATCGTTATTTCCGTTAAACTTTCACAACCACGGAACGCCTTATTGCCGATGTTGGTCACGCTGCCAGGAATGGTGACGTTTTGAAGGCTGTTGCAACCTGCGAACGCCCCATAGCCGATGCTCGTCACGCTGTCCGGAATAGCGACGCTCTGCAAGCTGCCGCATTCCCAGAACGCACTGTTCCCAATGCTCGTCACGCCGTCTGGGAGCGCGATGCTCCTCAGGCTGCTGCAATCCTCAAACGCACCATTCCCAATGCTCGTCACGCCGTTGGGGATCGTGACGCTGGTCAGGCTGCGGCACCTGGAAAACGCTTCGACACCGATGCTCGTCACACTGTCCGGTATCACGATACTCGTCAGGCTGCGGCACCACTGGAACGCCTCATCCCCAATGCTGGTCACGCCGTCTGGGATGGTGATGCTGGTCAGGCTGCTGCACTCGTAAAACGCCTTATCACCAATGCTGGTCACGCCGTCTGGGATCACCACATCTTTATCCTTGCCAGTATACTTTACCAATACGCCATTTTCGATCTTGAATTCCATCTTTTCGCCCTCCTGTATGTTATCTTTTATATCTCGTCTTTTTGTAATATCAGCTTGATGGCCCAGACGGGAACATCCGGGTTGTTGTATTCGTCGTCGATGAACACAAATGCCGTGTGATAGTCCGGCTGCCGCTCCGGGAACGTGCCGAAACCGTCGGTGAAATAGATCAGCCCCTTCAGGTTGGTGAACTCTCCCGCCTGCCGCAGCTGCTCCACATAGTCGAACACCGGTCGGAAGTCCGTGCCGCCGAAACCGCGGAGCTGCATGGTGTTCAGGTAGGCGTCAAACTCCTCCTGTGAGGTGATCTTCACATCCTCCTGCACCGCCGCGTCGCACTGAATGATGTGCAAGTTGATCTTCGTGAAGAAACTCTCCTGCTGCTTGAGAATGTTATAGGTCTTCTGTACAAACTTCTGCACCAGCTCGCCGGACACAGAGCCGGAGGTGTCAATGGCCACCACAAACTCGCGGATGCGCTTGACCTCCTTGTATTCCAGCGGCTCGATCAGCGGCATATTGCCATAGAGCTTCATGCCGTAGGTATAGAAAATGTAGTCGAACTCATCGTCGTTGACCTTCATGGCCTCGCCCAGCACCGCAAAGCGCCGAAGGAAGTCCGCGTAGTCGTATTTCTCCCGCGTCACGGCAGACAGGCTCTGACTCAGGCCGCCCGGCTCGCTGCCCTGCCGCTTCTCGGCAAAGGCTTCCAGCTCTGTCTGCATCCGCCGGGCAATATCCGACCAGACCTGCTCCAAATCAGTTCGGGAAAGACTGTCTACCCTGACAGTGCGCTTGAGCTGCGTTGTGTGCTCGTCCGGCTCACCGTCTCCGCCGCCAGTGTTTTCCGGCGGAAGATACCATAGGCTGTGGTCATCGGCGGCAAAATTCTGGTGCAGGATGGCAAGCTCCTGCGGCGGGAACGCCCGCTCCCGCAGATAGTGGTAGATCTTCTCCGCCGTCAGCTGCTTCACATCCCGCCGGATGATCTCCATAAAGGCATATTGGGACGCCTGCCGCGATGCCCGGACGCAGGGCAGGTCCAGCTCGTTAATGGCGTTCTCCACCGCGATGTCGCAGGCCAGATCCCATGCGGTCGTGTCCAGCAGCGTGTCCACAAAGGCGTGGTGGAACACGCAGTGAAACACCATGTGAAGATAGTCCCGCACGATGACCTGCTTCTCCTGCTTGTAGCGGCGCAGTACCCAAAGCGGGTCGTAGTAGATGTGCGTGCCGTCCACCGCGATACTGCCGTCCACCGGCACGAAGTCGAACCGACTTAGTGCCATGTCCAAAAAGCGCAGGTTCACCAGCAGCGTGTTCCGCGCCAGCTTCAGTGTGTCCCGCGCCAATTCATTTTTCTTCTCCTGTCTGTCCATCGTCAGTCTTCCTTGATCCAGCCCAGCTCGCCCGCCATCTGGATGAGTTTCTCATCCGACGCGCTCTCTGCCTGCGAGAGCTCAATGACTGCCATGGGATTGCCGCTGCTCATTGCCGTGCCGTAATAATCCATCAGTGCTTTGCGCAGTTCTTCGTTTGTCATAGAAAACCCCTCCGCTTTGCATAATAACAGATTTTAATTGTATCATATTTAGACAGTTTTTACAATATGCAGGCGGCATAGTATCCGATAGGCTGTGATCTTTGCACACAAATAGGCGCTCCAGACCTTGACGCTTGCCGGCGGGGGCGGTATAATAAATTTGTCCCACACTGTGAGTACGCGAAATGGGAGGAACTCCTATACTTGATTTCGCCAAATACATTAAAATCACTTGTGAAAAATCCCAACAGAAAGATATCATGCCATTATCATGCCAACAATTGCATACAAGGAGAACGATATGAGTCTGAATCATACAAGAATCTATGTGGTCGCGGAAAGCAAGGATGCATTTTTGAAATTGAGTTTAGCGCAGGATCCCTCTGCCGGAGAAAGAGCTTGTACCCTGGCCGGCCCACTTTTTATAGGTGAAGATATTTGCTTAGACGAAGAAACCTTGCCCATGTTTGTGAATATTATTGCGGAAGAGTTGGGAGACAAGGGACTGCTGATTGCCGATGCACGGGAAATTCCTTCGCGCTCCCAAACGGCCAGCTTATCGTCTCGTTTTTCATACCGTTCCATGTAATCGTCCGGTAGTACCGTTCCTTTGGCCTTTTTTGCTGTGTTATGGGGTGGCGCAAACCGTTTTGCCACCTCTGTAGCTGCAAGACGCTTCCTTGAACTTACTTTGCCGTTAAATCCGCTGTATTTTTTCAGCTTTTCTACGGCTTCTGCCATACTACACTTGTCATAGTACCGAATAAATGTCAGCACATTGCCGCCGATACCGGAGGAGAAGTCAAAAAACGAATTTGTTTCTTTACGAACGGAGAAAGACGGCGTGTTTTCATCTTTAAGAGGTGACAGTGCCCAGTATTCTCCGTTTTTCTCTGTGAAATCCGTATATTGAGAAATGTAATCCAGAATATCGACTGACTCTATCAGTTCAGACAGCTCCAAACCGTCTCCTCCTTTCGCATTTTATTTAATTGTGATGACGGATTAAAATGGCGTCTGAGGAATATGCTGTTTAGCCTGTTCATAGAGAATGTGATTGCCATCAAACAGCAAGTCTATGTATTCGTCCTGTGTCATCTGCATACCGTTACGATTGACTGTGACACGCAGCTTTTTATTGCCACATTCCGCACCGTCTGCCTCGATTTCCTCCGGTGTTTTATCGGAAATCATGGCAATGGTCGAAGCGTTTCGTGCAATCTTGGCGCTGTCGGCAAGCTTACCTGTGATAGTTGCCTGTGCCGCACCGATACCGGCAATATTCATCTCTCCGCAGATTTGGTTCTTCACCATATCCACAAAACGGCCAAGTTCCTGATAGCTATCGAAGGCATCACCCTCGCCTTTACCTTTGAAGTAGTCCACGATAAGGACATCCAGCCCCTGAGTGTGCTTGACCTTGTTGACAGCGGTATAAATACTCTGCTGGTCGAACATGGGGATGTAAATATGGGTGAACTTACGAGTCTTGAGCCACTCTTTTGCCGCCAGAATCCGCTGTTCCTCTTCCTCACTGTAGTTACCGGAGGTGAGGCGCTTATGCATGATGACCCAGAGTACTTGCTACAAAGGGACAAGCACCATGACCGTCAAAGGCGTTCTTTGGCACAGCACCGGTGCAAACAATCCGAATTTGCGGCGCTATGTCCAGCCGGATGATAATGCTGCAAACAGAGCAGAGCTTTTGGCACTTCTCGGCACAAATGGGAACCGAAACGACTGGAACCATATCAACCGTCAGGCTGGCCTGAATTGCTGGATTGGTAAATTGGCGGACGGGACTGTCACTACAGTACAGACTATGCCGTGGAATTATCGCCCGTGGGGCTGCGGCTCTGGCAACAAGGGTTCCTGTAACAATGGTTGGATTCAATTTGAGATTTGCGAAGACGGTTTGAACGATGCTACATATTTCAACAAGGTCTACAAAGAGGCCTGTGAAATTACGGCATACCTTTGCAAAATGTTCAATATTGACCCAAACGGCACGGTAAATATGAATGGTGTATCCGTTCCTACAATTTTATGCCATGCAGACAGTCATGCGCTTGGGCTTGGCTCTAACCACGGCGATGTCAACCACTGGTTCCCGAAGTTTGGTAAGTCTATGGCGACGGCTCGTGCCGATGTCGCTGCGCTAATGAAAACCTCTGGTAGCGTTGCACCTACACAGCCGACAAATCCGACCACGCCGACAACCAGCGCATTTAAGGCGGGAGATGTTGTTAAGATTATCGGAACACAGTATTACTCCGGTCAGTCAGTTCCTGGTTGGGTTCGGGCAAAGAACTGGATTGTGCATTCTGTAAGTGGAAATCGTGTTGTTATCAACAAAAGTGAGGACGGTAAAAACTCCATTATGAGTCCGTTCAAGGCCTCTGACCTTGCGCTGGCAAACGCAAAACCGACCACGCCGACAATACCGTCTACTCCGTCCGCTCCCTCTGGTAATACAAACGAGGAAATCATTTGGAATTTCTTGCTTGGCAAGATTGGGAATGAATACGGCGTTGCAGGGATGATGGGCAATCTCTATGCCGAGTCTGGATTACGCCCTGACAACCTCCAGAATACCTATGAGAAGCGGCTTGGATATACAGATGCTTCCTATACCGCTGCTGTTGACAATGGCACATACTAAAAATTTGGGACTGATAGCGCAGGTTACGGCTTGGCACAGTGGACATATCACACAAGAAAGAAAGCACTACTTGCTTTTGCGCAGAGCAAGAAGAAGTCTGTTGGAGATTTGGGTATGCAGCTTGAATTCCTGTACAAGGAATTGAGCGAGAGCTATAAGGGCGTTTTTGCCGATTTGAAATCCGCCAAGACCATTCTTGCCGCATCCAATTCCGTGCTGATGAAATTTGAGCGTCCTGCGAACCAGAGTGCGGCAGTCCAGAATATTGCACAGCGTGTCAGCAACATTGAAACGAAGGTGGACGACACAAACAGTAAAGTCGATGCACAGGTGAAAGCTTGGCAGGAAACCGAGCGTAAGTTGTCGGAAAAGGTCAATGAGACTGAGAACAAACCGTACAAGCAGATTGCCAGCAATGTGAACTCTATCAAAGTTGCAGTTATCACCTGTATCTGCACTTTGCTTGTGAGTGGTATCATCGGTGCAATCGTCATGTTTGGCAAATAATTATCCGAGGATATTTTGT
>OHEI01000379.1_pt1 | contig 17982 bp, 15 predicted proteins | sample 1567241 | NCBI WGS metagenome assembly OHEI01 (sample SAMEA3879565, study PRJEB24766) | human gut metagenome | biome: human-associated habitat; feature: feces | place: USA | collected 1985/1987 | reverse complement strand
CGTTCAATACCTTAGCGATAGGAGCCAAGCAGTTGGTAGTACAAGAAGCGTTAGATACGAATTGAGTACCCTTAACGTAAGTCTTTTCGTTAACACCGCAAACGAACATCGGAGTGTCGTCCTTAGAAGGAGCAGACATTACAACATATTTTGCGCCGGCTTCGATGTGAGCTTGAGCTTTGTCTTTGCTCAAGAACAAGCCAGTAGATTCAACAACGTATTCTGCCTCTACTTCGTTCCATTTCAAGTCAGCCGGGTTTCTTTCTGCAGTGATGCGGATAGCCTGACCGTTAACGATCAGCTTGCTGTTTTCAACATCAGCTTCGATAGTACCGTCGAACTGGCCGTGCATAGTGTCATACTTCAGCATGTAAGCCAAGTAATCTACCGGGCAAAGGTCGTTGATACCTACGATCTGAATATCGTTTCTCTTCATTGCAGCGCGGAATACGAAACGTCCGATACGTCCGAATCCATTAATACCTACTTTAATCATTTTGTTTAAACTTTTAAGGGTTTTATAATGTTTAAAAATAAACTTTCGCCTATAAATTGCATTTCTTTATCGAATTGCGGTGCAAAAGTAAGAAAATGTTTTTATATTCGTAGCCAAAATCATAATTAAATAATTGAAAAGATGGGAAAAAGTTCATTTTTACAGGAATTTAAGGCTTTTGCCATGAAAGGCAACGTGATAGACATGGCTGTCGGTGTGATTATCGGCGGTGCGTTTGGAAAAATTGTCTCTTCCATCGTGGCAGATGTGATTATGCCTCCTATCGGGCTACTGGTGGGCGGTGTCAACTTTACAGACTTGAAGTGGGTGCTGAAACCTGCCGAAATGGTGGACGGAAAAGAAATTGCTGCCGTGACCCTGAATTACGGTAATTTCTTGCAGGTCACCTTCGACTTCCTGATTATAGCATTCTCTATCTTCATGTTCATAAAGTTGTTGACCAAGCTGACTGAAAAGAAGAAAGAAGAGGCGCCTGCCGCTCCTCCGGCTCCCCCTACCCCGAGCAAGGAAGAGGTGCTGCTGACCGAAATCCGTGATTTGCTGAAAGAAAAGTAATATCGAAGCGGAACTTCATAGGGGATGTCAAAACCCTCTTGACGCTTTTTTTAGGCGCGGATTACGTGGATTTCACGGATTTATTTTACTGAATCCGCGTTATTCCGCGTAATCCGCGCCTAATATTATAACATGATGAAAGCGTTCATGGCTTTTGATACATCCCCTAATGCATTTAACTCTCCCCGGTACCGCTGGAAACTGTCCCTTTTTATACTAAGCAGTAATCTTACCACAGCTGTGGTAAGAAAATAACATTGCTGTGGTAAGCAAGTTGCATAGCTGTGGTAAGAAAACAGCACGGTTGTGGTAAGAATAGCTTTTAGTATCCTTGTGGATAGTTCTAGCCTGAGTTTAAAGCTGTTTTTTGAAAAAAAACGTTTTTCTGTCACATTATCCCTGATAATTCCTTTACTTTTTCTACTTTTGCAAATCATTTATTAAAGTCTATACGGATTTATATGCAAGAGAAGATTATTATTCTTGATTTCGGTTCGCAAACCACGCAGCTCATCGGCCGCCGGCTGCGCGAACTGAATGTCTATTGCGAGATTGTACCTTACAACAAATTTCCACACGGAGATGAGAGTGTAAAAGGAGTTATCCTTTCGGGTAGCCCCTTTTCTGTTTATGATAAGAGTGCATTCAAGGTAGATTTGAGCGGGATTCGTGGGAAATACCCCATTCTGGGTATCTGCTACGGTGCGCAGTTTATCTCCTACAGCAACGGTGGACGGGTGGAGCCGGCAGGAACCCGCGAGTACGGACGTGCCCATCTCGATTCTTTCGATTCGGAGAATGTCCTTTTCAAAGGGGTAAGGAAGAATACCCAAGTATGGATGAGCCATGGAGACACGATTACAGCCATTCCCGACAACTTCAAGATTATAGCTTCTACGGACAAGGTAGCGATTGCCGCTTACCAGGTGTCCGGCGAGGAGATGTGGGGAGTGCAGTTCCATCCGGAAGTATTTCATAGCGAGGACGGTACGCAGATGCTGCGCAACTTCGTGGTGGACGTATGCGGTTGCAGCCAGAGCTGGAGCGCCGCATCGTTTGTAGATACTACTGTGGCCGAACTGAAGGAGCAGCTTGGCAACGACCGAGTTATCCTGGGACTGAGTGGCGGTGTGGATTCTTCGGTAGCCGCCGTGTTGCTGCATCGTGCCATCGGCAAGAACTTGACCTGTATCTTTGTGGACCACGGACTGCTTCGCAAGAATGAGTTCAAGAATGTGATGCACGACTACGAATGCCTGGGACTGAACGTGATTGGCGTGGATGCCAGCGAGAAGTTCTTCAAGGATTTGGAGGGAGTGACCGAGCCTGAGCAAAAGCGTAAAATCATCGGCCGCGATTTTATCGAGGTCTTCGATGCCGAAGCGCACAAGATAACCGATGCCCGTTGGTTGGCACAAGGCACCATTTATCCCGACCGCATCGAGAGCCTGAACATTACGGGCAAGACCATCAAGAGCCATCACAACGTGGGCGGTCTGCCCGAGGAGATGAACCTCCGTCTGTGCGAACCGTTGCAGTGGCTGTTCAAGGACGAAGTACGTGCATGCGGTGTAGAGCTTGGATTGCCGTACGAGATGGTTTACCGTCAGCCGTTCCCCGGTCCCGGATTGGGAGTACGTTGTCTGGGAGCCATTACCCGCGACCGCTTGGAGGCTGTACGCGAGTCGGATGCCATTCTGCGTGAGGAATTCCAACTGGCAGGCCTGGATAAGAAGGTATGGCAGTATTTCACTGTGGTGCCCGATTTCAAATCTGTGGGTGTACGCGACAATGCACGTTCGTTCGACTGGCCCGTCATTATCCGTGCCGTCAACACAGTGGATGCCATGACCGCTACCATTGAGCCGGTGGACTGGCCCATCCTAATGAAGATTACCGACCGTATTCTCAAGGAAGTGAAAACCGTCAATCGCGTTTGTTATGATATGTCTCCGAAACCCAATGCGACTATCGAGTGGGAGTGAGATTGACCAATGATAATGATAGCCTCACCTTAAAAACGGTGGGGCTGTTTTTTTTATAACAAAACAACAAAGAATAGAACAATGAAACTTTTATGTATGATTGCTGTCTTTTTGTGCATCCCCTGGGTAGCCTCTGACGCACAGAAGCAGGACTGGGGAAATTTGAAACGCTATGCAGAGGCAAACAAGGAACTGGTACGGAAGGGAAAACAGAAGGACCGGGTGGTTTTTATGGGCAACTCCATCACGGAAGGATGGGTGGCAAACGATGCCGCTTTCTTTGAAGACAACGGTTATGTGGGCCGTGGTATCTGCGGGGGCGTAACCGCCCTGATCGTAGCCACCCTGGCCACCACGGGAGCTCATAAACTCGATCTCATCGACGATGACCTCAAGCTTGCTCCGGCGCTGGTCGTGATAAATGCAGGTACCAATGACATTGCGGAAAATGCAGGCGCTTATAATGAAGAATACACTTTTGGAAATATAGTGTCTATGGTAGAGCTGGCACGGGCCAATAAGATAAAGGTGATTTTGACGTCTGTGTTGCCTGCCGCTGCCTTTGGCTGGAATCCTTCGGTGAAGGATGCTCCGCAAAAGATAATGCAGCTGAATGCCAGAATCCGGAAGTATGCCCAGGAAAACAAGATTCCTTATGTCGACTATTACAGTGAGATGGTGGAAGGCGACAATAAGGCTCTGAACTCCTCGTATACCCGGGATGGGGTACACCCCACTCTAGAAGGGTATAAAGTGATGGAAGCCTTGATAAAGAAAGCGATAGACAAGGTGTTGTAGGAAATCCCGGTTCAGGTGGCCTATAAGAGCTTTTCTGCGTCGGGAATCATCATCTCGCCTCTGTGCAGTTCGAGCAGGCCTTTCTCCTGCATGCTGTTCAACGCTCTTGATACTCCCATACGGGTATCATTGACCACCTGAGCCAATTCTTCCATTTTTATTTTCAGTATTTTCCTGCCTGACGGACGTTCGATATGTGTCAGGATAAAGTTGCCGATACGTTTCTCAAGGTTGTCGGTGCTTTCTGCCCAAAGACGGCTGTTTAGGCTTTGGGCGCGGTTGCTGATGATATTCATGTAATTCAGGCGGAATATGTCATATTTGAACAATTCGCTCATGACGAAAGCCTTGCTGATGCTCACTGTGTGGGTCTCGGTTTGGGCGGTATAGGCCGAGACGTAGGAGGTGCTCATCCCGAACAGAGATTGTGGCTCGATGACATAAGGTGCCTGAAAATATTCCGTGGAGCTGTATGATGTATTCGCAGATGAAGTACATGAGGAGATTTCACCTTTCAATACGAATATCAGTTGACTGCATGTGTCACCGGCTTTCACGATAACTTCGCCGGCTTTATGCTTTGTAAAGCTCAGCTTGACTTTCCCCAGGATATTGGTAAAGTCTTCTTGTGCGAGTCCTTGAAAGAGTGGCAGTTGCAGTAATGTATCAAACATTGTATTCATAATGCTTTTTCTTCTTGTTTTGAAACAAAAGTAGATATTATCAAGGTGTACTGTAAACTCTTTGCCCCTCTTTTTGTTTTTTTTATTGTTTCTTAAACGTGCTATTCAATCCTTGTAGACGAATCCTCATCCTTCTCCTCTTCCTTCTTATCGTCCTCATCCTCATTGTTTTCCTCATCTTCGTCTTCCTCCTCGTCTTCCTCTCCGGCAAACGGATCGGGCCGTTGGGGACCGTATCCCATAAAGCCTATGGCGCATAGCGTGCCTGCTATGGCTCCGCTAAGGTGTCCTTCCCAGGAAGTGGTGGCCTTGGCAAATTGTGGGAACATATTCCATACTAGGCCGCCATATAGGAACGTTATCAACAGTGAAATGGCGATAAGCGGTACATGTTTGCGCAGAATGCCGCTGAAGAACAGAAAGAAAGCCAGTCCGTATATGATGCCGCTGGCTCCGATATGCCATCCCGGTTTCCCTATAAGAAAGGTAAGCGCACCGCATCCTATCCAAATGGCAAAGAAGATGTAGGGGGCTATGTGCCGGTAGAAATAGAACAGACACCACATCAGGAAAAAGAGTGGAATCGTATTGGCGAACAGATGCTTGAAACTGCTGTGTACCAGTGGATGTGCGAAAATTCCGAACACGCCCCGCTGTTCCATCGGATATACTCCCAGTCGTGTGAAGTTCCAATCCATGCCTGTCTCCAAAAACTTCAAGATGTATAAAATGAATAGCAAGAATAGGGGTATAACCGCCGCCAATGCCATTCTGCGTATATCATGCTTCATATTTCGTACAGTGATTGTTATTTTTGTACAATACTACGGAATATTTGACGAAAACCGAAAAAAAACTGACTTTTTATTTTGCCTATAAGCTTTAATTCGTATTTTTGGGCATCGCTACATGGCTTGTAGCGCATATACCGAAATAATTAACCTTTAAATAATGCACAACTATGAGTTATTTACGATTTGACAAGACCCTGATGATTAATCTGCAAGAATCTTTGCCAAGGGAGATATTGCGGACGAATAGGTCAGGAGCCTATCATTGTACAACAATTGTAGATTGTAACACACGCAAATATCACGGTCTGTTGGTGATACCGGTCCCCAACCTCGATGATGAAAACCATGTGCTGCTGTCTTCTTTGGATGAAACTGTAATTCAGCACGGTGCGGAGTTCAACCTGGGGTTGCATAAGTATCAAGGAAACCACTTCAGTCCTAACGGGCACAAGTATATCCGAGAGTTTGACTGTGAAAATATCCCCACAACTACCTATCGTGTAGGAGGCGTCATCCTTCGTAAGGAAAAGATTTTCGTACACCATGAAAATCGGATTCTGATTCGTTATACCTTGGTCGATGCCCATTCGGCAACCACACTTCGTTTCCGCCCTTTCCTGGCATTCCGCAGTGTGCGCGAGTACACGCACGAAAATGCGCAGGCAAGCCGCGACTACCAGTTGGTAGAGAATGGCATTAAAACCTGCATGTATCCCGGTTATCCGGAGTTGTTCATGCAGCTCAACAAAAAGAATGAGTTCCACTTCCAGCCTGACTGGTATCGTGGTATCGAGTATCCCAAAGAACAGGAACGCGGATATGACTTCAACGAAGACCTTTATGTGCCGGGATATTTTGAAGTGGATATAAAGAAAGGGGAAAGCGTTGTCTTCTCCGCCGGTATCTCCGAGATTTCTCCCCGCAAGCTGAAGCAGACTTTTGAGTCCGAGGTGGCCGACCGCACTCCGCGTGACAGTTTCTACCACTGTCTGAAAAACTCGGCGCACCAGTTCCACAACAAGCAGGGCGAGGAGCATTATGTGCTTGCAGGCTATCCCTGGTTCAAGTGTCGTGCCCGTGACTTGTTCATCTCCCTGCCGGGTCTTACTTTGGCCTTAGGCGAGCAAGATGAATTTGAAGACGTGATGAAAACAGCCGAAAAGGCTATCCGTGAGTTTATCAATGGAGAACCTTCCTCCTATAAGATATACGAGATGGAGCATCCGGATGTGCTGCTGTGGGCTGTCTGGGCTTTACAGCAGTATGCCAAGGAGACTTCGCGTGAAAATTGCCGGCAGATGTACGGTAATCTTCTCGAGGAGATTGTTGACTATATCCGTGAACGCAGGCATGACAATCTCTTCCTGCACGAAAACGGACTGTTGTATACCAATGGCACCGAGAAAGCGGTTACCTGGATGAACTCTACCGCCAATGGCCGCCCGGTTATTCCACGTACGGGCTACATTGTAGAAGTGAATGCACTGTGGTACAATGCCCTGCGTTTTGTAGCCGATATGGTTCGGGAGGGGGGCAATGAAATTCTTGCCGATACACTGGACGCTCAGGCAGAAATCACCGGAAAGTCTTTCGTAGACATCTTCCGCAATGAGTATGGCTATCTGTTTGACTATGTGGATGGTTATATGATGGACTGGAGCGTACGTCCCAACATGATATTTACCGTTGCCTTTGACTATTCTCCGTTGGATAGGGCCCAGAAGAAACAGGTACTCGATATTGTGACGAAAGAACTGTTGACTCCGAAGGGCTTGCGTACACTGAGCCCCAAGAGTGGCGGATACAATCCGAATTATGTAGGTCCTCAGATTCAAAGAGACTATGCCTATCATCAGGGTACGGCATGGCCGTGGCTGATGGGTTTCTACATGGAAGCATATCTGCGTATCTATAAAGTGAGTGGCGTGTCGTTTGTAGAGAGATACCTCATCGGTATGGAAGATGAAATGACTTCCCACTGTATTGGCGCATTGCCCGAACTCTTCGATGGTAATCCTCCGTTTGTTGGAAGAGGGGCGGTGTCATTTGCCATGAATACGGCGGAAATCCTGCGTATCTTGAAGTTATTGTCTAAGTATAATTTATAAAAGGAGGAACGAAGATGAAAGTTTTAATGTTTGGATGGGAATTTCCTCCCAAAATATATGGTGGTCTTGCGGTTGCTTCTTATGGAATAACTAAGGGATTGAGTTTGCAGGGTGATGTGGAAACTACTTTCTGCATGCCCAAGCCGACGGGCGAAGAAGAGGACTTCTTGAAGATAGTGGGCATGAACCAGGTGCCTATCGTGTGGCGTGATGTCGATTACAATTATTTGAAGTCGAGGCTGACGCGCAACATGACGCCGGAAGATTATTATTCTTTCCGCGACCATATTTATTCGGATTTCTCTTATATGCACGTCAATGACATAGGCTGCATGGACTTTGCCGGCGGTTATCCCGGCAACCTGCACGAAGAGATAAACAACTTCTCGGTGATTGCCGGAGTAGTGGCTCGCCAGCAGGAATTTGATATTATTCATGCCCACGACTGGCTGACGTATCCTGCCGGAGTGCATGCCAAGATGGTGAGCGGAAAGCCGCTCTGTATCCATGTCCATGCTACGGACTTTGACCGTTCGCGCGGAAAAGTCAATCCTACCGTCTATTCTATGGAGAAGAACGGTATGGATTATGCCGACTGCATCATGTGCGTGTCCGAACTGACCCGCCGCACGGTTATTGAGCAGTACCATCAGAACCCCAAGAAGGTGTTTGCCATGCACAATGCCGTCTATCCTCTCTCGCAGGAATACCAGGACATTCCACGTCCCGACCATTCCAAAGAGAAGATTGTGACATTCCTGGGCCGTATCACCATGCAGAAGGGACCGGAATACTTTGTGGAAGCAGCTTCGCTGGTATTGCAGCGTGCCCGCAACATCCGCTTTGTTATGGCCGGTTCGGGAGATATGATGGATGCCATGATTAATCTGGCAGCCGAGCGGGGCATCGCCGACCGGTTCCACTTCCCGGGCTTCATGAAGGGAAAGCAGGTATATGAGGTTTACAAGAACAGTGATGTATTCGTTATGCCTTCCGTTTCCGAGCCTTTCGGTATCGCTCCGCTGGAAGCCATGCAGTGTGGGACTCCTTCCATCATTTCCAAGCAGTCGGGATGCGGTGAAATTCTTGATAAGGTCATCAAGACCGATTATTGGGACATTCATGCAATGGCCGATGCCATTTATTCCCTCTGCACCAATCCCGCTCTCTTCCAATATCTGCAGGAGGAAGGCAAGAAGGAAGTGGATGGAATCACGTGGGAAAAAGTAGGTTTGAGAATCCGCGCCCTCTACGAGGATGTGTTAAGAAACTATGGTAAATAACAAAAACAATAATAGAAATGAGAACTATCTGTCTTTATTTTGAAATACATCAAATCATTCATCTGAAACGTTACCGTTTCTTTGATATAGGTACCGATCATTATTACTACGATGATTATGCCAATGAAACCAGTATCAATGATGTAGCCGAACGCTCTTATATCCCGGCATTGAACACCTTGATTGAAATGGTGAAGAATTCCGGAGGTGCGTTTAAAGTGGCTTTCTCCATCTCGGGGGTTGCGCTGGAGCAGTTGGAAATATATGCACCGGCTGTCATCGACTTGTTGCACCAGCTAAATGATACCGGTTGCTGTGAGTTCCTTGCCGAGCCTTATTCCCATGGCCTTTCTTCTCTGGCCAACGAGGATTGCTTCAAGGAAGAGGTGATGCGTCAGAGCGCTAAGATGAAGCAAATGTTCGGTAAGGCGCCGAAGGTGTTCCGTAATTCCAGCCTGATTTATAATGATGAGATTGGTGCGATGGTGGCAGCTTTGGGATTCAAGGGTATGCTGACGGAAGGAGCCAAGCATGTTCTGGGTTGGAAGAGTCCGCACTATGTATACCATTGCTCTATGAATCCTAACTTGAAGTTACTGTTGCGTGATTTTAAGCTGTCTGACGACATCAGCCTGCGCTTCTCCAACTCCGAGTGGAACGAGTATCCTTTGTTTGCCGACAAGTACATCAACTGGATTGATGCTTTACCGCAGGAAGAGCAGGTCATCAACATCTTTATGGAGCTCTCTGCTCTGGGCATGGCACAGCCGTTGTCTTCCAATATTCTGGAATTCCTGAAGGCACTTCCATACTGTGCCAAAGAAAAGGGGATTACTTTCTCCACACCGACGGAAATCGTTACCAAACTGAAATCTGTTTCCCAGTTGGACGTTCCATATCCGATGTCTTGGGTGGACGAAGAAAGGGATACCAGCTGCTGGCTGGGTAACGTGATGCAGCGTGAAGCATTCAACAAGTTGTATAGTGTTGCCGAGCGTGTCCATCTTTGCGATGACCGCCGTATCAAGCAAGACTGGGATTATCTGCAGGCAAGTAACAACTTCCGTTTCATGACTACCAAGCAAAGCGGTGTCGGCTTGAACCGTGGCATTTATGAATCTCCTTTTGATGCTTTTACCAATTATATGAATATTCTTGGTGACTTTATCAAACGTGTCGATTCTCTCTATCCGGTGGATATAGATAACGAAGAACTGAATGCATTGCTGACCACTATCCAGAACCAAGGTGCCGAGATAGAGGAACTGCATAAGGAATTGGAGAAAGCACAGGCCAAGTTGGAGAAGATAAAGGCTGCAGAAAAGAAAGAGAGCAAGGCTACAGCTAAATCTGCCGCAGAAAAACCGGCAAAGGCCAAGGCTCCTGCCAAAAAGCCTGCCGCAAAGAAAACAACTAAAAAGGCTGCTGAATAATATCGGCAGCTTGTCCCATCAATCAAAAAAGCCTTCCGCTCTACAATGAGCGGAAGGCTTTTTTATGGAATATCTGTCAGTTACTTGTTGAAACTGGTGTATGTAACTTCTATTTTCAGCGGAGATTCCACTTCGCCTTTTGCATTCTCTTTCGGGCCGCCTTTTAGTTTGGCATATCCCGGCTTGAGGTCGTTTTGGATACCGGTTATGGTTTTGTTGCCGCTGCTGCTTGTACTGCTGTCATAGGTAATGGAAACCGGAATCAGCAATACCTTATCCCAGTCTTCATTTTCTTTGTTCCAAGTTTTTTCCCACTCTGTCTCATTCCAAGAACTGCCGGCCTTTTCTTTGGCGGCTTTCTTGGCAGCTTGTTTTTCGTTGATGCAAGTGGTAACCAACCGGGCTATGTTGCTGAATACATATTGATTGGTAGCAAATGCATTGTGGGTGGTTGTAAATGAGGTAATATTATCCCTGACTTTGTTCTCTTCAAAGAAGCTCTTCAACTCCTGCTTACGTATCAACAGCACGTCATTAGGAGCACTCATGCTATATTCGTAGTCACTGTTTATATTGTAATTCGTGAAAGTCAGTTTCACGGCATTCAGGGTGTCATTGGTCAGTTTGTTGTATATTGAATCGTATGGCATGATAGCTTCGGTGAAGATACCGGCAGGAGATTTAATGTAAGTGTGCTGAGGTTCGGCAGCCTTTTCCTTTATCAAATCTGAATTCAGGAACTGGTTTGCCTGGATAACCTCTTTGGTAGAAGCAAATATAGTATTTGTTATATATCTCAAGGAGTCAGTTCCGTCTTTCTTTTTTAGTGCTACACCGGTTGTGTCGTTTGTGTAGTGTGTACAAAGCTCCATTTCCAAAGCTACGTAGTCCACGTAAAGGATAGTTCCATCTCCCAAATCGCTCTTTACGTATACTCCTTTAAAGACCTTGTCTATGAAGGTGTCTGAATTCTTGAAGTATTCAGGATGTTCCCGATATACCTTTAATATTCTGTCTTCACCAAAAGTCTTCCTATCCAGCGGGAATGTTACATTGGGATAGAAAGTGTAATAACCGTTATTGTCCTTTTCAAATCTTACAGAGTCTGGAACAGACGTGTCGAAAGCTGAATAGGCCTTACGCCCGAGTAGGGATTTAGGGTCGTATTTATTGTAGTATTCTTCTGGATTGATGTTGGTATAGCGATTTTTATCCAGCTTTTTGTCCAATTCATAAATACTCATCCGGCATGCGTTCAAGGAGTCACCGAACCAACTGGAATAATAGACAGCCAGTTGTACTGAGACTACCGAGTCACCTGCCATTATACCAGTAGCTTTTGTCGGATTTCCTTCGCTGTCCCATTCGGTTTCTTTATACACTTCCGGAAGGGAGAAGTTCTCTGTACAGTTCAGCTCCGTAAGGAAACTTGTTTCGTAATAACCGAATTCCGGGTCGGAAAACTTGCCTATATAGCCGGTACTCGTTTTGGCAAATACGGAATCAACGGCAAATGAACGTGTTGTTACATTAAAAGTAGTAGTATGCGCTGACATGCCGTCAGAATCGGGCAACATACCCAGACCTAATGTACCGGTGTTGTCATCGCATCCAAAGAAAGTCAGGACTGCCAAAAGCAATGTTCCCAGGTATCTTACTTTCATAGTTTTAACTGTCTAAATCGATTTTATTTTTGTTCTGTTTCCCATACCTTGTCGTAGAAGTCATTGCAGGCTTCAGCAAAGTTCTCGGGAGATTGATATTCCAATACCGGTTTTCCGGATTCGCGGGCATAGTTCAGTACTTCCTCATTGACGTGTTCGCTTTGCTGGATAATGCCGTCGGAGAAGTCAGCAGCCAGTTTGCAAAGTGCTGTGTAGTCAATGGGTTCCTTCAATCCTGCAATATCTTTCTTGGCGATGCCTTTCAACAATAGCTTGTTAGAGAAGTCTGCGTGGAAAGGTTGTTTGAAGTCATCTTCATAAAGGGAAAATATGACTTTGGCATCTCTGAAGGAAGGTTCGTCTTTATAGGCTTTCTTGATGTACAGAGGCGCTAAAGCGGTCATCCAGCCGTGGCAGTGGATGATGTCGGGACACCAACGCAGTTTCTTCACCGTTTCCAGTACGCCACGGGCATAGAAGATGGCACGGGCATCATTGTCTTCATACTCTTCACCATTTTCGTCTGTTACCTGCAAGCGGTTCTGGAAGTAGTCATCGTTGTCGATGAAGTATACTTGCATACGTGCAGACTGGATAGAGGCAACCTTGATGATGAGCGGGTGATCGGTATCGTCAATGATGAGGTTCATGCCGGAGAGTCGTATCACCTCATGCAGCTGGTTTCTGCGTTCGTTGATATTTCCCCATTTGGGCATAAACGTTCTGATTTCTCTGCCTTTTTCTTGAATAGCCTGAGGTAGGTTTCTGCCTACGAGGGACATTTCGGATTCTGAAACGTAAGGGGTAATTTCTTGGGTTATAAATAAAACCTTGTTCGCCTTTGTCATAATAACAATGTTCTCAATTATTCTGCAAAGATATAAAAAAAATCGGGCAATAAAGCAAACGGAGCCCGTCTATAATTCCTTATGAATTGTTAACTGCTTGTTATTCAGCGAAACAGCTGCTTCTGGAATTGCCGGAAAGTGTACTGAGTTTTGCATTAATTTGCGATATTTCTTCTTTATATGCTAAATAATGGTTTATTTTGCACCGCTTTTGCGAACAACCAAGTTATTATATAACCAATTAAAATGGAAATAGTACATACTATCAAGGACTTGCAGGCCGGACTTTCGGCTTTGAGAGCCCAAGGAAAGAAGGTAGGTCTGGTACCTACGATGGGTGCCTTGCATGCCGGTCATGCCTCATTGGTGAAACGTTGTGTGGCAGAAAATGACGCTGCCGTAGTAAGCGTTTTTGTAAATCCGACCCAGTTTAATGACAAGAATGATTTAGTGAAATATCCCCGTACACCGGAGGCTGATTGCCGTTTGCTGGAGGAGTGTGGAGCGGCATTTGTCTTTGCTCCTTCGGTGGAGGAGATGTATCCGGAACCGGATACCCGCCGTTTCAGCTATGCGCCGCTGGACACAGTGATGGAAGGGGCATTCCGTCCGGGACATTTTAATGGTGTTTGCCAGATTGTGAGCAAACTGTTTGATGCTGTGCAGCCGGATCGTGCCTACTTCGGCGAGAAAGATTTCCAGCAGCTGGCAATTATTCGCGAGATGGTCCGCCAGATGAAGTATCCTTTGGAAATTGTAGGCTGTCCCATTGTCCGTGAGGAAGACGGGTTGGCTCTGAGCAGCCGCAATGCCCGTTTATCTGCCGAAGAACGCAAAAATGCACTGAGAATTTCGCAGACTTTATTTGAAAGTCGTACCTTTGGAGCCTCACATACGGTAGCTGAGACACAGAAGTTTGTGGAAGACACCATCGCAGCCGCCCCCGGATTGCGTTTGGAATACTTTGAGCTGGTGGATGGCAATACCTTACAGAAGATTACCGATTGGGAGGAAACTTCTTATGCTGTGGGTTGCATCACAGTATTCTGTGGGGAAGTCCGTCTGATTGACAATATCAAGTACAAAGAGCCTGCTGCCTTGTAATTTATAATTAGTAATTCGTAATTTATAAAGATATGATGATTGAAGTGTTGAAGTCGAAAATCCATTGTGCCCGCGTCACGGAAGCGAACCTGAACTATATGGGAAGCATTACGATTGATGAAGATTTGATGGATGCCGCCAACATGATTGCCGGCGAGAAGGTGTATATAGCCGACAATAATAACGGTGAACGTTTTGAAACCTACATTATTAAGGGCGAGCGTGGCTCTGGCAAAATTTGCCTGAACGGTGCGGCAGCCCGTAAGGTGCAACCTGATGACATCGTTATTATCATGTCCTACGCGCTGATGGACTTTGAAGAAGCCAAGTCGTTCAAGCCGACGGTGATTTTCCCCGACCCGGCAACGAACAAGGTGGTGAAGTAGTCTCTTTATTGAAATATGGAAATAAAGCCCCGCTTGCAATTTATCTGTAAACGGGGCTTTGTTTTTACTTCTGATTCTTCTCCGCAGGGTTCGTATGAGAATGAGGAGCCGATTTAATCTTGTCGAGTAAATACAGAATCTCAGTTTGGACATCAAAATTATATCTTTGGTAATCTTGATAGGTGGGTATCAAGTCTGGATAAAGTGTGTGGGCACACCGATCTTTGCCCGGAAAGCATATTTGTATGGAGTTGGAGATAGAGCCTTGCATACCGGTATAGGGTAGCCGGAATAAGGTTTGTTCCATGTAGGTATTGGGGGCTTGTCCGCTGGGTATTCCTACAAGGGTAGCACCCATTTTCCACAGATAGAAAGTGTAGTGGAAAGCTGCACTGAAGGTACGTTCGTTGGTAATGACGTAAATGTGTTCCGGAGTATAGAGCGCCTTTCCTTGTTGCTTTCTCAGTTCTTCCGGCACACTGGACATGCAGTTCTCGATGAAGTCGGTCCGTCGCTGTTCTATGTTTGTGGTGTCTGCTTCGTCCGTACTAAAAGTGTAGTCACCGTAGGCATAGTCTGTTCCGTATGCTTGGTTGAAATCCTGTAAGTTTGTCTGTAGTTTTTGCATGTAGAGGGGAGAGATGATACGATAGAATTCTATATCCATATCCGTTTGCAGGAAGTGGTCGCCGAACAGTTGGTAAAGTGTGGGTAGGACAATTGGAGTCCAGCCGCCGCTATTGTTGCGCAAATCTATGATGAGGGTGGAGGAGGCTTCCTTCTTCATCTCTTTCAGCATATGGGCGAAAACTTCGGAAAGGGACGGGAGTTGCCGAATGGCTTGCAGGGTATCGGCGGGCATATCTTGTTTCAGGATATCCCGATAATAGAATCCTATTTGCCGGTATAAATCTTTCAGCCCTTGTTTTTGCATATACTCAAAATTATCCCGTGCCATGATACTGTTGATATTGATGAGCATTATTTGCTTGTCGTTGTCTATGAACTGATAGGCCAGTTGTTTGTCTGTATAAGCTTTCCAACTGTTATTGTGTTGCATGGGTGTGTTTTGCACTTCCTGCCTTGACAATAAGGGAAGGGTTAATCCTCTTGATTTGCCGTCGGGAGTAAGAAGTGAGAGGTGAAGGTTGTCTTTCATTTCAGGGAAAAGCTGTCTCAAGAAATGTTCCGTAGGCATGGACCTGCATAGATTGGCATAACGGTCATATAGGTTTTCACTGGCTTGGATAGCGGCAGTGCGGGCCAGTACCTCTTCTAAAGAATCTCCGTTGATGGTTGTGATACGGCTACCTAACAAGTCTTTGTACGTTTCAGGGATTCCTTGAAGTATAATGCCGTCGGGGATGGTGCGTACTTCCAGTGCCAGGTAACGCTGATTTGCTTGTTGATTGGCTGTGGGAGGTAAAAGGTAGGTATGTCCGTCTTGCAGATTGGATAGGAAAATGCTTACCTTGTCAAAAAAGGTCTGTTTCGTACCGGGAGTCCGGCGTAACTCGTTCTCCAGATGGAAAGCTTGTTCGTAGAAGAATACTTTTCCTCCGAAGCCGCTGTAAGGGTCGGGATGGGTTGCTGCCAGTTCTTTTACCAGATACCGAAAGTCTGAGGCAAGGGAATCCCCGTTTAGGGGCTCTTGGGCGCTTGCCAATAGGTAAGCCAAACAGAGAAGGAGGGATAGATAAATACGTTTCATATTCTTGAAATATTTAAATTGTATGCTAGAAGGGGCAAGTAGAGGGAGAGGTTGTAGTAGAATAAAAAAGGTGGAGTTCGTATGTCTCCACCTTTCATGACAGATTCTTATTTTTTTAGCTGCTCGTTCATCGCTGCTGCTGCCTTTCGTCCGTCTCCCATGGCAAGGATTACGGTGGCACCTCCGCGGACAATGTCGCCTCCGGCAAAGATGGTCGGGATGGACGACTGCATGTTATCATTGACGGCAATCGTTCCCTTCCGGCCCAATTCCAATCCCTTGATGGAGCTTGGGACAATCGGGTTGGGAGATACACCTACGCTGACGATGGCAAGGTCGATGTCGATGGTTTCTGTGGCTCCGGGGATGGGTACGGGACTGCGGCGTCCGCTGGCATCCGGTTCACCCAGTTCCATTTTCTGAAGCACCACTTGTTTTACTTTTCCTTGTTCGTCGGCAATGTATTCGATTGGGTTGTGGAGGGTCAAGAACTCTACACCTTCTTCCTTGGCATGTTTCACCTCCTCGATACGTGCCGGCATTTCTTCTTCCGAACGACGGTAGATAATCATGGCACGCTCTGCACCGAGACGGCGTGCGGTACGTACGGAGTCCATAGCTGTATTGCCGCCACCTATCACGGCTACGCATTTGCCGAAAGGAACCGGAGTATCGGAGTCTTCACTGGCGGCATCCATCAGATTGACACGGGTCAGGTATTCATTGGACGAGAGGATATTGATGGAGTTCTCGCCGGGGATATTCATAAAGTTGGGCAGTCCTGCTCCGGAAGCTACGAATATGCCCTTGAATCCTTCCTCTTCCAGTTGTTCCACGCTGAGCGTCTTGCCGATGATACAGTCCTTGACGAATTCTACTCCCATTTTGGCAAGGTTGTCAATTTCCACATCCACCACTTTGTTGGGCAGGCGGAACTCAGGAATGCCATATTTCAATACACCACCAATCTCGTGCAGTGCTTCGAAAACAGTCACGTCATAGCCATACTTCGCCATATCTCCGGCAAATGACAGACCGGCGGGACCCGAACCGATGACAGCTACTTTGATACCGTTCTTTTCCTTGATTTCAGGTATGGAGATTTGTCCGCTCTCCCGTTCGTAGTCAGCGGCAAAACGTTCCAGATAGCCGATGGCTACCGGCTTTTCGTTCATTTTCAGATGGATACATTTGGATTCGCACTGTTTCTCTTGCGGGCAGACGCGACCGCAGACGGCAGGCAGTGCACTGGTTTCTTTCAGTGTCTTGGCTGCTTCGAGGAATTCACCGCGCTCAATGTTCTTGATGAAGCGGGGGATGTCGATACCTACCGGACAACCTTCCGTACATCCGGGGTTGGCGCAGTCCAAGCAACGTTTGGCCTCTGTCAGCGCTTGTTCTTTCGTTAACCCTTGGTTGACTTCCTCCTTGCGGCTGTGCGAGCGGTATTCTGCATCGAGCTCGTTCATCTCCACGCGTGGAATGGCAGTCCGTTCTTTGGCTTTCATGGATTTGCGTAACTCCTGACGCCATGCAGCATTACGGCTTTTCTCATCTTCCATGTTTTCACCGGTAGCTTGGCAGGTCTGAGGTTCTTCCAGCTTGTGCATCTCCTCGCGTTCGATGTTTTTAAAAGCGCCCATACGCTTCAGCATCTCGTCGAAGTCCACTTGATGTCCGTCGAACTCAGGGCCGTCCACACATACAAATTTGGTCTTTCCTCCGATGGTGATTCGGCAGGCGCCACACATGCCGGTACCGTCAACCATAATCGTATTCAGGGATACATCCGTGGGGATTTCGTATTTCTTTGTCAGCAAACAAACAAATTTCATCATGATAGCGGGGCCGATAGCAAAACATTTGTTTACTTTCTCCCGTTTAATGACTTCTTCCACGCCTTCGGTTACTAATCCTTTGCGTCCGTAAGAACCGTCATCGGTCATAATGATGACCTCGTCTGCGCTTTCGCGCATCTCTTTTTCAAGGATAATCAGCTCTTTGCTACGTCCGGCAAGTACGGCAATAACGCGATTACCGGCAGCTTTCAAAGCCTGTACGATAGGGAGCATGGGAGCTACGCCTACACCACCTCCGGCACAGACCACAGTAC
>OHEI01000359.1_pt1 | contig 18690 bp, 15 predicted proteins | sample 1567241 | NCBI WGS metagenome assembly OHEI01 (sample SAMEA3879565, study PRJEB24766) | human gut metagenome | biome: human-associated habitat; feature: feces | place: USA | collected 1985/1987 | reverse complement strand
TAACCAGCTGGGCACCTTCTCCTTTAAGGGAACCACCCGGGAGCCTCGCTTCGGCAACCCCACCCCCCGCATCGCGGAGTACGCCGGCGGTCTGCTGAACGCTGTGGGTTTGCAAAATCCCGGCGTGGACGCGGTGATCGTGGCGGACCTGGGTGCCTTTACGCTGGCGGGGAAATATGCCCCCAACTGCCAGCGCCACATCTCCACTCAGGCCAGCATTTCCAACTATGTCACTGCCAACGCCTGGTATGATCTGGGCGCTTCCCGGGTGATTTTAGCCCGGGAGTTGAGCCTTGAAGAAATTCGGACCATCCGGGAGAACACCCCGGCAGAGCTGGAGATCGAGGCCTTCGTTCACGGGGCCATGTGCGTCAGCTATTCCGGGCGGTGTCTGCTGAGCAATTATATGACGGGCCGGGATGCCAGCCGCGGCGCCTGCGCACAGCCCTGCCGCTATCATTACGCCCTGATGGAGGAAAAACGCCCCGGCGAATATTTCCCCATTGAAGAGGACGAAAAGGGCAGCTATATTCTGAATTCCCGTGATATGTGCATGATCGACCATCTGGATGACCTGATGGCCGCCGGTGTGGACTGTCTGAAGATCGAGGGCCGTGCCAAGTCGGCGTATTACGCCGCCATCGTCACCGGCGCCTACCGCCACTGTCTGGATGCCGTAGCGGCCGGGGAGCCGCTGGATCCCGTGTGGCGGGACGAGGTGGAGCATATCAGCCACCGCCACTATGCCACCGGCTTCTTCTACGGCCAGCCCGGGCAGTATTACGAGAACGCCCGCTACCTGCGGGACTGGCAGATCTGCGCCGTGGTGACGGACTGCACGCCGGAGGGGCTGGCCACCCTGAGTCTGCGCAACAAGTTTGGTGCCGGAGACGCCGTGGAGGTGGTGGGGCCGGATACGAAGCCCTTTTCCATGACGGCCCCGATGATGACGGACGCCGAGGGCCTGCCGCTGGCAGAGCCGAAAACGCCCCAGATGGTGTTTACCATGCAGCTGCCGCGTCCGGTGCCGCCTATGAGCTTTATCCGCCATGCGGTGGATCTGGGCGGAAAATAAACAAAGCGGCGGACCGGTCGGGACGCCGCTTTAACGGTTCAGGAACAGAATAACAAACAGCCGCGCATGCCCAAGCGCGGCTGTCTGTTATGTTTGGGGGTAGGAAAATCCCCATGGAAAAGATGGGCAGCAGGCGCTGCCAAGTATTTTTAGCGGCGAAGGAGGTAAACCATAGCCGCTCTCGGCTGCAAATTCAGAACTGGAGACGGTTCTCCTTGGACCAGGTAGTCAGATCCAGCCGGGGATAGCGCCGGCGCAGTTCCTCAGCGGTCTCAGCATCGCCGCCGGTCATCATAATGCGGTTGATCGCTTCCACATCCGCAGCAGGCATGCCGTGGTCGGCAACCTTTCCGCAGTCCTTACAGGTGTAGGTTCCGTTTTCGGAGACAACCACCTCGCTGCTGCCGCAGAATGCGCAGCGGTTCATTTTCGTAATCAGAGCCATTTTCGATTTATCCTCTCTTTCCTCAAATCTATAGGTAGGGTATCATAAAATTTTGCATTTGTAAAACGCATATTTTCGATTGAAACCATGCGAAAAAGGGTGTACAATAGGGAAAACATCAGAAAAGAGGCAGGTGAGGGCAATGAACGCCACAAAATACCAGATTTTCCTGAAAACCGTGGAATGCGGCAGCTTTACTAAGGCGGCGGCGGACCTGAATTTCTCACAGTCCGGCATCAGTCATGCCATCAACTCCCTGGAGGAGGAGCTGGGAGTAACGCTGCTGAGCCGAAACCGGGGCGGCGTGACCCTGACCGGCGACGGCCGGGCCTTGCTGCCCCAGATCCAGCAGCTGTGCACGGAATATCACCGCCTTGCCCAGCAGGCGGCGGACCTGCGGGGCATGGATGCGGGCCTTGTAAAGGTGGCGTCGTTCTCCAGCGTGTCTGCCCAGTGGCTACCCATGATCCTGAAGGCCTTCAGCAAGCAGTATCCGGCCATCGAGTTCGAAATACAGACCTGTGACTTTTACGACCAGATCGAGGAGCTGATCATCACTGGGCAGGCAGACTGCGGATTTCTGCGGATGCCGTCGCTGAAGGGACTGCAGGTGTATCCTCTGCACCTGGACCAGCTGAAGGTGATCGTACCCTGCGGCCACCCCCTGTCCCACTGCGACCCCTTCCCGGTGGAGGCTCTGGCCACGGAGCCGGTGATCCAGTTGGAGGAGGGCGACGATTACGAGATCCGAGCTGCTTTTGATGAGATGGGAGTGCGGCCTCACGTGCGCTATATTGCCCGGGAGGACCGGACCATTTTGTCCATGGTGTCCAATGGCCTGGGTATCAGCCTGCTGCCGGAGCTGATGGTGCGGCACAGCCCCTACCCCCTGGTGATATGCCAGCCGCCCATGTCGTTTTACCGGCGCATTGCCATCGGCGTCAAGGATGAAAAGGCGGTGTCCAACTCCACCCAGCGCTTTGTGGACCATGTCCGGGCCTGGGTGCAGGTAAATGGGTTCAAGTAAGAATAGCTCTTTACAAATGCACCCCACTGGGATATGATGGAGAAAGTATAAAGATAAAGGAGAAGCTCCCATGATCTATTTCAACAGCGACTATCTGGAGGGTGCCCATCCCTATGTGATGGAGAAGCTCAACGAGACAAATATGGTCCAGACTGTGGGCTACGGCGAGGACGAATACTGCGAGGCGGCACGGGAGAGGATAAAGGCCGTGTGCCAGGCACCGGAGGCGGATGTCCACTTCCTGGTGGGCGGCACCCAGACCAACACCACGGTCATCGCCTCCATTCTGCGTCCGTGGCAGGGCGTCCTGTCCGCCGTCAGCGGACACATCAACTGCCATGAGGCAGGAGCCATCGAGTCCACCGGCCACAAGGTCATCACTCTGCCCACCGCCAACGGCAAGATCACCGCCCGGCAGGTGCAGGACTATGTGGAGTGGCACAAAAACGACGAGTCCACCGAGCACATCGTTCAGCCCGGCATGGTGTATATCTCCCACCCCACCGAGGGCGGCACTCTGTATACCAAGGCGGAGCTGACAGCACTGTACGACACCTGCCGCCGGTATGGCCTGCCCCTGTTCATTGACGGCGCCCGGCTGGGCTACGGCGTCATGGCCGACGGGGCGGAGCTGACCATCCCGGATATCGCACGGCTTTGCGATGTGTTCTACATCGGCGGCACCAAGGTGGGGGCCCTGTTCGGCGAGGCTGTGGTCATCATGAACCCGGCGCTGAAGAAGGACTTCCGCTTCATGATGAAGCAGCGGGGCGGCCGCATGGCCAAGGGCCGTTTGCTGGGCATTCAGTTCGATGCCCTGTTCACCGACGACCTGTACTTCAAAATCTCCCGCCATGCCGACGAGATGGCCTATCAGATCCGGGATATCTTCGTGTCCGCCGGGTACCCGCTGCTGTTTGATTCCCCCACCAACCAGCAGTATCCCATTATGCCCGACGACGAGCTGGCGGAGCTGGGAAAGAGCTTTGGCTATGAATACTGGGAGCGGGTGGACGAGACCCATTCCGGCGTGCGCTTCTGCGCCAGCTGGGCCACTACCCAGGAGCACGTGGACGCCCTGCGGGCGGCGGTACAGGCTCTGCGGAAATAAAAATCGGGGTTCCCTTTTGCAAAAAGATATGATATACTCATGCTGTCTCTGTCCTGTGGACAGAATCAACAGGGGAAACATCAGCGAAATAGGAACATTTTGAGGAGGAACAAGCACATGGAAACTTACGGACTGGAAAAGCTGGGCATCATCAATGCCGCCGCGGTGTACCGCAATCTGACGCCGGCCCAGCTGACGGAGCACGCCCTGCGCCGGGGCGAGGGCACCCTGTCCAACACCGGTGCCCTGGTGGTAAAGACCGGCAAATACACCGGCCGCAGCGCCAACGACAAGTTTATCGTGGACACCCCCGCCATTCATGACGACATCGCCTGGGGCAAGGTGAACCGCCCCATGGACAAGGCCCGGTTCGACGCCATCTATGCCAAGGTCACGGCGTATCTCCAGAACAAGGACGTTTTCATTTTCGACGGCTTCGCCGGGGCGGACCCCAAGTATACCAAGGGCTTCCGCATCGTCAATGAGCTGGCCAGCCAGAATCTGTTCATCCATCAGCTGCTGCGCCGCCCCACGGCGGACCAGCTGAAGGACTTCCATGAGGATTATACCATCATTGCCGCCCCGGGCTTCAAGTGCATTCCCGAGATAGACGGCACCCGGTCCGAGGCAGCCGTTCTGGTGGACTATGAGGCCCATCTGGTGGTGATCTGCGGCACCCGGTATGCCGGCGAGATCAAGAAATCCGTGTTCTCCGTGATGAATTACGTCCTGCCCAAGCAGGGCGTGTTTCCCATGCACTGCTCCGCCAACATCGGCAAGGACGGCGACTCCGCTGTGTTCTTCGGCCTGTCCGGCACCGGAAAGACCACCCTGTCCGCCGACCCCGTCCGCAAGCTCATCGGCGACGATGAGCACGGCTGGGCCGACGACTCCGTGTTCAACTTCGAGGGCGGCTGCTATGCCAAGTGCATCAACCTCTCCCCGGAGGGTGAGCCGGAGATTTACAACGCCATCCGCTTCGGCTCCCTGGTGGAGAACGTGGTCATGGACCCCGAGACCCGGGAGTTCGATTTCGACGACGATTCCCTGGCGGTGAACAGCCGGGTGGGGTATCCCGTGGAGTATATCCCCAATGCGGAGCTGTCCGGCATGAGCCCCAGCGTGCCCAAGACGGTGATCTTCCTCACCGCCGACGCCTACGGTGTGCTGCCGCCTATCAGCAAGCTGGATAAGAACCAGGCCATGTACTATTTCGTATCCGGCTTCACCAGCAAGGTGGCCGGCACCGAGATCGGCGTCACCGAGCCGGTGCCTACCTTCTCCACCTGCTTCGGCGAGCCCTTCCTGCCCCTGGATCCCTCCGTGTATGCCGCCATGCTGGCGGATAAGGTGGAGAAGTCCGGGGCCAGGGTGTACCTGGTGAACACCGGCTGGAACGGCACCGGCAAGCGCATGAAGCTGGCCTATACCCGCGCCATGGTCACCGCCGCACTGACCGGCGAGATCGAGAAGGCGGCGTTTGTTACCGACCCCACCTTTGGCGTCCAGGTGCCCACGTCCATTGAAGGCGTGCCCAGCGAGCTGCTGATTCCCGCCAACACCTGGGAGGATAAGGCGGCCTACGAGGCCAGCTGCCGGAAGCTGGCGGCCAGCTTCGTGGAGAACTTCAAGAAGTACACCCACATGAGCGCCGAAGTGGTGGCCGCAGGCCCCAAGGCGTAAGCGAATGTACCCGTACCGGGACGCGCCGCAGCGCGTCCCGGTTTTTTACAAAGCGGCAGCGACAGGAGGAACTATGTTAGAATTGCGTATTCTCGTAGACAACATCGACTATGACTCCATTGCGGAGTATCTGATCCCGGTGGTGGCGGAGAAGCTGCGGCGGGAGGACAAGGGCGGCATTCTGGGCAGTGTCCTGGCCGGAAACCCGGATATGGCTGCCGGTATGGCCCGGACGCTGCTGGGAGCCATGAGCCAGGAGCAGAAGGACCGGCTGCTGGTGCAGCTGGTGACCAAAAATCGGGAGAAGCTGCTGGACAAGGGCAACCGGGCCGCCCGGGACAAGGGCATCGGCGTGCAGCTGTGCGACGTGGCGGTGCAGAAGCTCTGACCCGGGTACACGATTTTTTTCCAATAGTCACCGGATTGTCACTTTGGCCTGGTATACTGACGGCAGTAAAGCAAGGAGGCGGAGCATATGGAGATTCTGCGCATCGAGCATCTCAGCAAGGTATACGGTCAGGGGGAGAATCAGGTCCGGGCGGTGGACGACGTGTCCTTTTCCGTGGAAAAGGGGGAGTTTCTGGCCATCATCGGGCCGTCCGGGTCCGGCAAGTCCACGCTGCTGCACATTTTGGGCGGCGTGGACCGGCCCACCTCCGGCAAGGTGTATGTGGACGGCCAGGACGTATACGCCCAGGACGAGGACCATCTGGCCATTTTCCGCCGGCGGCAGGTGGGCCTGATCTATCAGTTTTATAACCTCATCCCGGTGCTGAATGTGGTGGAGAATATGACGCTGCCGGTGCTGATGGACGGCCGTGCGGTGAACAGGCAGCGGCTTGACGAGCTGCTGGATGTGCTTGACCTGCGGGGCCGGGAAAAGCACCTGCCCAACCAGCTGTCCGGCGGACAGCAGCAGCGGGTGTCCATCGGCCGTGCACTGATGAACGCCCCGGCGGTGGTGCTGGCAGACGAACCCACAGGGAACCTGGACAGCAAAAACAGCCAGGAGATCGTGGAGCTGCTGAAGCTCTCCAACCGGAAGTACGGTCAGACGCTGGTGATCATCACCCACGACGAAAACATCGCCCTGCAGGCCCACCGGATCATTGCCATCGAGGACGGGCGCATCACCAGGAATCAACGGATCCGGGAGGTGCAAAAATGAACGTATTCCACCGCTTCACCCGGCAGTCCCTGCGGAAGAACCGCTCCCGCACCTGGGTGACCATCGTGGGCATCGTGCTGTCGGTGGCCATGTTCACCGCCGTGACGGAGGGAGCCTACAGCGGCGTGCGGTATCTGGTGCGCACGACGGAGTACACCTTGGGCCGGTTCCACGGCTGCTACCAGAACCTCACGGAGCAGCAGGCAACGCAGCTGAGCCGTGATGAAAAGGAGATCGCGGAGATGTCCGCCTGGCAGACGGTGGGCTGGGGCAATATCGGCAGCCAGAACGAGTATAAGCCGTATCTGCGGGTCATGTCCATGGACCCCGACCTGCCGGACCTTCTATCCATCCGACTGACCCAAGGTCGCCTGCCGGAGAAGGCCGGGGAGCTCCTTCTGCCGGAGCATCTGTGGTCCAATGGCAGCGTCCGCCATGCGCTGGGGGACACCATGGAGCTGGAGCTGGGCCACCGGACGCTGGGTGGGGAGGAGCTGACGGCCGATGACCCCTATACGAAGGGGGAGACGCTGACAGATACCACGCCCCACACCTACACTGTGGTGGGCTTTTACCAGCGGCTGGATATGACGACGGAGCCCTTCTCCTGCCCCGGCTATACTGCCCTGACCTGTCAGGAGCAGGGCTATCAGACGGATGAATTTTTCCGGGTGGCCCACCCCAGCCGCTTTTACAGCTATATGGAGGGAAATGCCGAGAAATATCCGGGACTGGCGTGGTACTCCAACTCCACCCTGCTGAATTACTATGGCGCCACCCGCATCCTGTCGGTGAACCGGCTGCTCTATGACTTTGCGGCGATTCTGCTGCTGCTGATCTTCTTCGGGTCAGTGTCGCTGATCTACAACGCATTTTCCATTTCCGTGGCGGAGCGGACCCGCCAGTTTGGCATCCTGAAATCTGTGGGGGCCACGAAAAAACAGATCCGCGGCAGCGTCCTGTATGAGGCGTTGGTGCTGTGCGCCGTGGGCATCCCGCTGGGGCTGCTGGTGGGCTGCCTGGGCATCGGCGTGACCTTGTACTGCCTGCGGGGCAGCTTCGGCTTCCTGCCCGGCGGGGAAAGCGGCGGCGCAGTGGAGATGCGGTTTGTGCTGAATCTGTGGGCGCTGCTGGCGGCGGCGGGCATTGGCCTGATCACGGCGGTGATTTCCGCCTGGATCCCCGCCCGGCGGGCGGTGCGGCTGTCGCCGATAGAGGCCATCCGCCAGACCCAGGACGTGAAGATCCGGAGCCGGGAGGTAAAGACCTCTCCCCTGACGGGGAAGCTGTTCGGCTTTTCCGGGATGCTGGCGGCCAAAAACTTCAAGCGTGACCGCAAGCGCTACCGGTCCACGGTGGTGGGATTGTTCCTCAGCGTGACGCTGTTCATCTCGGCTTCGTCCTTCTGCGCTTACCTGACGGGCGCGGTAACGCGGCTCAGCTCCGACGGGATGGGGGTGCAGCTGTATTACAGCGAGGCCCTGCCGGAGGATGTGACCCCGGAGCAGCGCCTGGGCCAGCTCGGTGCGGCCCATGGCGTGGAATCGGGCTTCTATACCGCCGACAGCTACTCGACCCTGTCCTTTGCCGGCGAGGACATGGACCCGGAATACTGGAGCGATACCGTCCGGGACGGGACAGGGGAGAGCAGGAGCGTTTCCTTCTATTTTCTTCAGGACGGGGACTTCCGGCAGCTGCTGCGGGAAAACGGCTTGGCGGAGGATGACTATTTCCGTGCCGGCTCGCCCCGGGCAGTGGCCTGGGACGCGTTGGAGACCTGGCGCGGCGACGGCGGGGACCACGATAAGCTGTATCGCTACCGTCTGCTGAACGGGAACCGCCTGCCCATCACCGGGACGGAAACCAACTATCAGCCTATGGAGGGCTGGTTCACAGAGGGGGAGCGCATCACCCGGGACGGCGCGGAATATGTGCTGTATTATCCGGTGGACTATATGGACACCTACTATGAAGCACGGGAGCAGGGAGAAGCGCCTGACGCCGGTCAGGCCAAGGCAGTGCCGGTGGAGGAGGCCGTCAACAGCTGGACCTATACGGTGGGAGCCATTCTGAGGGAGCGTCCTGCTTTCCTGTACTCTGACAATGGCCTGGTCCTGCTGTACCCATACAGCATGTACGAGGCCGTCACCGGGCAGGCCCGGCCATATGCCCTGAGCTTCTGGTTCCGGAGCGGCGACCATGCCGCCGCGTACGAGAGCATGGGCCGCGTGCTGACAGAGCTGGGCCTGAGCCGCTCCGATCTGCAGGACCTGGCCGCCAACGGCGAAAGCCAGCGGGCCATGACAACGGTGGTGAACGTATTCTCCTACGGATTCATCATCCTCATTTCGCTGATCGCCATGACCAATGTGTTCAACACCATTTCCACCTCCATTGCCCTGCGGCGGCGGGAATTCGGTATGCTGCGGTCCGTGGGGCTGACCCAGGGAGCCTTTGCCCGGATGATGGACTACGAGTGCCTGATTTACGGTTTGCGGGCGCTGCTGTGGGGACTTCCGGTGTCGGCTCTGGTAACCTATGCCATCTATCGCACCATGGCCAAGACCATATCCACCGGCTTCTATATCCCGTGGTACAGCGTGGACATCGCCGTGGGCAGCGTGTTTGTGGTTGTGTTTGCCACCATGCTGTACGCCACCCGCCGCATTCGCCGGGAGAATCCCATTGACGCCCTGAAGCAGGAGAATCTGTAGGCGATCGCCGGAACGGCCGCCCCGTGAGGGCGGCTGTTCTTTTTTGCTTGTAATCGAAGGAAATTTCTGATATAATGTACCTGAATGCTATTTTGGGGAGGAAGCCCTGTGGGATATCTGGAAAATTTGTGGAATGCGCTGGACTTCGGCTCCCTGTGGGATCTGCTGCTGCGGCTGGTGTCGGTGTTTCTGTGCCTGACGGTGCATGAAACGTGCCACGGGCTGGCGGCGCTGGCTTTGGGAGACCCCACTGCCAAGCGGGCCCGGCGGCTGAGCCTGAACCCTCTGCGGCACATCGACTGGTTCGGCCTGCTGATGATGGTAACGGTGGGCTTCGGTTGGGCCAAGCCTGTGCCGGTGGACCCCCGGTATTTCCGCCGGCCCAAACAGGGCATGGCCCTGACGGCGCTGGCCGGGCCGGTGTCCAACTTCCTGCTGGCGCTGGTGCTGCTGTTTGCCGGGCGGCTGGTGTATGACTATGCCCCGTATTCTGAAGCGAATCAGAGGCTTCTGACGTTCCTGCTGACCACGGCCATCCTGTCGCTGGGTCTGGGGCTGTTTAACCTGATCCCCATTCCGCCGCTGGACGGCAGCAAGGTGTTGTTTTCTCTGCTGCCGGACCGGGCGTATAACATGATGCTGCGGTACGAGCGGTACGGCATGCTCCTGCTGTGGGCGGTGGTGCTGCTGGGCGTGGGTGACAAGTGGATGAGCGCCGCTATCCAGTGGACGTATGAGCTATTCTGCCGCGTGGTCGGCTTTTGAGAGGGTACAGGCAAATTGGAAAGTCCCATTTATAAGCTGGAAAAGGTGGTCCAGGGAAAAGAGGAGCTCCAGGATTTTGAGGGGCCCCTGGACCTGATCCTGTTCCTGCTGAGTAAGAATAAGATCGAAATACAGGATATCCCCATTGCCCTGATTCTGGACCAGTATCTGGCGTATCTGGACCGGCGCAAGGAGATGGACCTGGAGGTGGCCAGCGAGTTTGTGACCATGGCTGCCCACCTGATGTATATCAAGACACGGATGCTCCTGTCCCTGGAGGATGAGGAGGCCAAAAACGAGATGGACGCCCTGATTCAATCTCTGGCGGAGCGGCAGCGGGGCGAGGCCTATGCCCGGGTGCGCCGTCTGGCGGAGATGCTGGGGCCTATGGGCGAGTTCGGCCGCAGCATCCTGACCCGGCCCCCGGAGCCCGTGGAACGGGGCAAGGTGTATGAATACGACCAGCGGCCCGGGGATCTGGTCATCGCCATGCAGGAGATGACGGACCGGCGGGGGCAGGCGGAGACGCCGCCGCTGCGTGCCTTTGACGAGATCGTCAAGCGGGAGCCCTATCCCGTGGAGCAGAAGGCCAAGGAGATCATCCGGAGGCTGAAGGCGGGCGGCATTACGCGGTTTTTGCTGCTGTTTCGCGGCAGCCGCAGCCGCAGCGAGCTGGTGGCCACGTTTATGGCGGTGCTGGAGCTGTGCCGCAGCCGGATCATCCGGCTGGCGGGACCTGCTGCCGACTGCACCGTTGCCTGCCGGGAGGACAGCGAGGAATAAAACATGGAAGCAATGGAAATGAAGGAAATAGAGGCCGCGGTAGAGGGCATTCTGTTCGCCTCCGGGGAGCCGGTGGCGGCGGACCGTATTGCCGTGGCATTGGAGCTGGACCGGGACACCGTGGACCAGGTGCTGCGCCGTCTGGCGGACTATTACAGCTATGAGCGCCGGGGCATGCGCCTGGTGCGGATGGAGGACACCTGGCAGCTGTGCTCCGCACCGGAGTATGCCGACGTGATCCGACGGGCCTTTGAGATCCGCAAGCCCGCCAAGCTCTCCCAGCCGGCGCTGGAGGTGCTGACCGTCATCGCATACTATCAGCCCACCACCCGGGCCTATGTGGATCAGATCCGGGGGGTGGACAGCTCGTATACCGTGGGGCTGCTGCTGGACCGGCACCTCATCGAGGAATGCGGCCGTTTGCAGGTGCCGGGACGGCCCCGGCTGTACCGCACCACCAAGGCGTTTCTGCGGGCGTTTCATTTGAAGTCCCTGGACGACCTGCCGGAAATTCCGGGGCTGGAGGCGGATGGTCAGCTGCGGCTGGACCAGGACGGCGCCGTTCAGGATCCGGAACAATAAGCAATAGAAGGGGGATCCCCGCATGGCTGCACTGTGGATACTGGGCATACTGCTGGCACTGATCGTGGCGGCGCTGTTTCTGCGGGTAGGGGTGCGCATTGCCTTCGGGCAGGAGCTGCGCGTTACCGCCGCAGCGGGGCCTGTGCGGATGCAGATCGTGCCGCGTCCCCCGAAAAAGCCCAAAAAACAGAAAAAGCACAAGGAGAAAAAGAATCCGCCTGAAAAGCAGAAGGCAGCGCTCCGGGAGAAGCGGAAGCTGGGCCTGACGCCCGGCGATATCCGGTCGGCCCTGCCGTATCTGTGGAAGTCCTTGCAGGGGGGGCTGAGAAAGACCCGGCAGCGGCTGCGCATTGACCCCATGCAGGTGTCGGTGATCCTGGGCGGGGAGGAGGACCCGGCGGCGTCTGCCGAGACCTACGGCTGGATCAGCGCGGCGGTGTGGACGTTTATGCCCCGGCTGGAGGAGCTGATGCGTATCCCGGACCCGTATATTCACCTGGACGTGGACTATAACGCCCGGGAGACCAGGGCAGAGGGAGAGATCGGTCTTTTCTTCCAGATCAGGGATCTGTTTGCCATTGGCTTTGCCTTCGGTATCCCGGCACTGAAGTGGCTGCTGCGGTGGAAGAAGGAGAAGAAGCTGCGGGAGGCGGCCGCGCAGGCCGAACAGGCCCAGACGGTCCAGAAGACGGAAGAAACCGACGGTGCGAAAACGCCTGAGAACGATAAGAAAGGATGACACCCATGGAAAACAACGAGAGAAAGAACAATTCCCTGACGGAGCTGATGGAGGCGTCCATGAGCAAGATCCGCGATATGGTGGACTCCAATACCATCATCGGCGAGCCCATCCAGACCCCGGACGGCGTGACCCTGATCCCCGTGTCCCGGCTGAGCTTCGGCTTCGGCTGCGGCGGCGGCGATTACGGCAAGCAGGCCCCCAAGTTCGGCGGCGGCAGCACCGCCGGCGTGAAGGTGGAGCCGGTGGCGTTCCTGGTGGTGAAGGACGGCGTGACCCGGGTGATGCCCGTGGCGCTGCCTGCCGTGGGCACCGTGGACCGGGTCATCGATCTGGTGCCCCAGGTCATGGACCGGGTGGAGAGCTTCATCGACAAGAAGAAGGCGGAAAAAGAAACGTACTGAGTGAATAGAATGAGGTCATCGCTGTGGATATGGGGTGATCTCTGTGAGAAAACGGATGTGGCTTCTGGTGGGGCTGGCGCTGTGGTGGTGCCTGACGCCGGTGCGGGCGTGGGGTGTGTCCACCAGCGCCTCTGCCGCCGTGCTGATGGACGCGGACACCGGGCAGGTGCTGTATGACCACAACGGCAGCCGGCGGATGCTCATCGCCAGCACCACCAAGATCATGACGGCCCTGGTGGTGCTGGAGCGGGCGTCGCCTGGGGAGGAAGTGACCGTCCGGCAGGAGCACATGACCGAGGGCTCCTCCATGTACTTAAAGCCCGGGGAGCGGGTGACGGTGGAGGAGCTGCTGTATGGGCTGCTGCTGTGCTCCGGCAACGATGCGGCGGCGGCCCTGGCGGACTACTGCGGCGGAACGGCCTCCTTCGTCCGGCGGATGAACGGCCTGGCCCGGGAGCTGGGGATGGAGGACACGTCCTTTGCAAATCCCAGCGGCCTGGACGATGACGGTCATTATTCCACCGCCCGGGATATGGCCCGCCTGGCGGTCTATGCCGCCGGGAACCACACCTTTGCGCGCCTGTGCTCCACCCGGAGCGTTACGGTGGGCGGGCGCACCATGACCAATCACAACCGGCTTCTGCGGACGGTGCCCGGGTGCATCGGCATGAAGACCGGATACACCAGAGCCGCGGGACGGACCCTGGTCAGCGCTGCTGAACGGGCCGGCCGGCGGCTGGTGGCTGTCACCCTGCAGGACGGCAACGACTGGGCGGACCATGCCGCCCTGTACGACTGGGGTTTTGCCCAGGAGACCGGGCAGGAGACGGCTGCATGGAACCGGGAGGATACGCCGTGAAGGAGCGTCTGCAAAAGATCATAGCCGCCGCCGGAATCTGCTCCCGCCGGGCGGCAGAGGACCTGCTGCGGCAGGGCCGGGTGCAGGTCAACGGACAGATCGCCGCCCTGGGAGACCGGGCGGACCCGGAGACGGACACCGTCACCCTGGACGGGCAGCCCCTGAGCCGGGAGCCGGAGAGAGTGTATCTGATGCTCAATAAGCCCCGGGGCTATGTTACCACCCTGTCCGACGAGCGGGGACGGCGGACGGCGGCGGAGCTGGTGTCCGGCTGCGGCGCACGGGTGTACCCTGTGGGGCGGCTGGACATGGACTCCGAGGGTCTGCTGCTGATGACCAACGACGGGGCGTGGATGCAGCGGCTGCTGCACCCCAGCCGCGAGATCGAGAAGGAATACCGGGTGACGGTAACGGGCCCGGTGGAGGGGGCCGCCGGACGGCTGGCCGCCATCCGGGACCTGGAGGGGGAGCGCATCCGTCCGGCCCGGGTGCGGGAGCTGTGGCGGGACGGGAATAAGGCTGCCCTGTCCGTGACCATCCATGAGGGAAAAAACCGCCAGATCCGCCGGATGTGCCGCCAGGCGGGACTGGCGGTGCGGCGCCTGCAGCGTGTGCGGGAGCACACGCTGACGCTGGGAGATCTGCCGGTGGGCCGGTGGCGGTATCTGACGCAGCAGGAGCTGCAAATGCTGGAAGGAAGCGAGAAGCGGTGAGTAAAAACGTGCTGCAGGCCATACGGGGCCGGATGGAGAGCTTTTCCCGGGGACAGAAGCGCATTGCCGATTATATTCTGATGAACTATGACAAGGCGGCGTTTATGACCGCGGGACACCTGGGGCGCAAGGCCCAGGTCAGCGAGTCCACGGTGGTGCGGTTTGCGTCCCAGCTGGGGTACGAAGGGTATCCCAACATGCAGAGGGCTTTGCAGGAGCTGGTGCGGGGACGGCTTACCTCCCTCCAGCGCATTCAGGTGTCCCGGGATCAGATGCAGGAGCAGGACGTGCTCACCGGCGTGATGCAGCGGGATATGAACAGCATCCACACCGCCATTGAGCAGCTGGATCGGGCGGCCTTTGACCGGGTGGTGGACCGCCTGCTGACCGCCAGCCACATCTATCTGATGGGGGTGCGGTCGTCGGCATTTCTGGCGGGGTATCTGAACTTTTATCTGCACCTGATGTTCAAGAACGTGACTCTTGTGCAGAACGCTGCCGCAGGAGAAATCTTTGAGCAGCTCAGCCAGATCGGCCCCGGAGATGTGCTGGTGGGCATCAGCTTTCCCCGGTATTCCCAGATGGCTATCCATGCCGTGGAGTACGCCCGGGACCGGGGAGCCGATGTGGTGGCCATTACCGACAGCCAGATGTCGCCCCTTTACCGCATGGCCACGGTGTCGCTGCTGGTGCGCAGCGACATGATCTCTTTTGTGGATTCCATGGCTGCGCCCCTGAGCCTGCTGAACGCGCTGATCGTGGCAGTGGGACGGCAGAAGAACGAGGAGGTATCCGGCACGTTCTCCCAGCTGGAGAACGTCTGGTCCAAATACAACATATTCGGGAAAACGGAAGATGAATCATAAGCGTATCGCGGTGATCGGCGGGGGAGCCGCCGGATTGATGGCGGCCATTGCCGCCGCCGAAAGCGGCGGACAGGTGACGCTGCTGGAGCCCAATGAGCGGCTGGGAAAGAAGCTGAACATCACCGGCAAGGGCCGGTGCAACGTCACCAACAACTGCTCCCGGGAGGAGCTGCTGCGGAACATCCCCCGGAACGGACGTTTTCTGTACGGGGCCTTTGCTCGGTTCGACAGCCGGGATGCCATGGCGTTTTTTGAGACGCTGGGGGTGCCCCTGAAAACCGAGCGGGGAAACCGGGTCTTTCCCCAGTCGGACTGCGCCTTCGACGTATCCGGGGCTCTGCGCCGCCGGTGTGAGCGGCTGGGGGTGCGATGGGTCCGGGACCGGGCCGTGTCCGTGGAAACGGCGGAGGGCCGGGTCTGCGGCGTTGCCGGAGAAAAGGAAACGTATCCGGCGGAGGCGGTGATTTTGGCCACCGGCGGCGTCAGCTATCCGGCCACCGGCTCCACCGGAGACGGTCACCGGATGGCGGCTGAGGTGGGGCATACCATCACGCCGCTGCAGGGGTCTCTGGTGCCCTTGCAGGGGATCATCGCGGCGGGGATCCCCTGCGTCCGCTTGCAGGGCTTGAGTCTGCGGAACGTGAGTCTGACGGCCTTTGAAAACGATAAGAAGATCTATACGGATTTCGGCGAGCTGCTGTTTACGCACTTCGGCCTCTCCGGCCCCGTCATCCTCTCGGCGAGCGCACATATGGCCCGCGGGGAAGACGGCTACACCGTCCGGATCGACCTCAAGCCCGCGCTGGATGAAGGAAAGCTCGATCAGCGTCTGCTGCGCGATTTTGAGAAATTCCAGAACCGCGACTTTGAAAATGCGCTGGTGGAGCTGCTGCCGAAGTCCATGATTCCGGTGGTCATCCGCAGAAGCGGCATCCCGCCCGAAGAAAAGGTACACTCGATCACGCGTGAGCAGCGCAGAGCACTGCTGGAGACGATCAAGCATTTTGCCGTCGAGATCGCCTGCAAGGCGCCTGTGGAGGATGCCATTGTCACCTCCGGCGGCGTAAAAGTCTCGGAGGTCGATCCGAAAACCATGCAGTCCAAGAAGATGACTGGACTTTATTTTGCGGGCGAACTCCTGGACGTGGACGCCTATACGGGCGGCTTTAATTTGCAGATCGCATGGGCGACCGGCCGCGCGGCGGGCGCTGCGGCGGCGGAAGCCATCAAAAACAGGGAGGAGACCCTATGAAAGAGAAAACATTCAGCATCGCCATCGACGGCCCTGCGGGTGCCGGAAAGAGCACGCTTGCACGCCGTGCGGCAAGCGCACTCGGCTTTGTATATGTGGACACGGGCGCGATCTACCGGACCGTCGGCTATCACATGTGGATGATGGGCATCGGCCCGAAAGATCAGGACGGCATCCGCCGCTGCCTGGACGATGTCAATATTTCGGTGGAATATGATGGCGCGGGCGCCCAGCACATGATCCTCAACGGCACGGACGTTTCGGACGAGATCCGCACGCCGCTCAATGCCATCGTCGGGTTTTCGGGCATTCTTGCCTCGACGGACGAAGAACAAGAGAAGCAGGAATACATGTCGATCATCGAAAGCAACAATACGTTGCTGCTGCAACTCATCAGCGATATCCTCGACCTTTCGAAAATCGAGGCCGGAACGCTCGAATTCGTCCATACGGATTTCGAACTGAACGAACTGATGCGCGAGAAAGAGAACGTCATGAGGCTGAAAACCGACCAGAACGTGGAGCTGGTCTTCGAGCAGCGGTACGAAACCTGCCACGTCCGCACCGACCGCAACCGCCTTTCGCAGCTGATGATAAACCTGCTGACGAACGCCGCTAAATTCACACACCGGGGGTCGATCCGCTTCGGTTACGAGCTCCGTGCCGGGCAGCTCTATTTTTGGGTTGCGGACACCGGCTGCGGTATCCCCGCCGAGCGGAAAGACGCGGTCTTCGAACGCTTCGTCAAACTCAACTCGTTCAAGCAGGGCACGGGCCTCGGGCTTTCCATCTGCCGGACGATCGTGGAGCATCTGGGTGGGAATATCGGCGTAGAGTCGGAAGAGGGCAAAGGTTCGACCTTTTGGTTCACGCTTCCGTACGTCCCCGGCCAATCGGAGCAGGCGGAGGCCCCGGCACAGATACTTCAGGCCATCCCGACGGTCGAGAAGGACAAGCTCGTAATCCTCATCGCCGAGGACAACGAAAGCAATTACCGTCTTTTCGAGTCGATCCTACGCCATGAATACAAGCTCGTACACGCCTGGAACGGCCGCGAAGCAGTCGATTTATTCAACCGGCACACACCGCACCTGGTGCTCATGGACATCAACATGCCCGTGATGGACGGCTACGAAGCCACGGCCGAGATCCGCAAACAATCGGCCGACGTGCCGATCATCGCCGTGACGGCTTTCGCCTTCGCATCCGACGAACAGAAGGTACTCTCGAGCGGATTCGACGGCTATATGCCCAAGCCGATCAACGCTCGGCAGCTCAAAACACAGGTACTCGACATGCTGCGCACGCGCATGACGCTGATTTAATTGAAAAAGGGAGCCCCTTATCGGGACTTCCTTTAAAAGGATGTAACAGCCTGAGAAATTGGGCTGTTACTTTTTTTAGACGGGTCAAGGTGACGTTTTAACCAACGGCAAAAGCCATGACCCGACATCATGGCTTTTGTGTTCGTACAAAATGACCTCAGACCAGGTAATCCCCTCGACAGGTCGGTTGCCGGTCTCAGAAAATTATCAACCACGGCATCCTCGGACTTAAAGCTTCAACCATCCCCGTTACAAGATTCCCCATCGGATATATAGCCCTTTTTTACCGAATCCTGAAATACGACGATCCTCCTTCTCCCGGTGAGCTCTACAAACCGAGGGATACATATTGCGAAACCTGGAAAAGGTATCGCGCAAAATCTTAAAACGCACACAGACATCCATGATCGACATGTCTTCATCGAACATGCGGATAATCGCCGAACTTCTACACGCTCATGGCCGAAGCCGCAGCCTTCCGCGTGGGGTTCCGCAAGGTCGGGATCTGTCAGGCTGATATAGTCTTCTCATAGACCGATATAATCGTAACTCCCGTATCTTTTACTGTAATTTTTGCCATATTGTCGATGATTCTTGGAGTTTCAGCTACAAAGACAGTCGTAATTCATTGAATTATGCGCTTTAGGATGAACTATTTATGGCTGAAAATACTATGAGAAATTATCGGGCTGACAATCGGCAGATGATGGAAAACCCCGGTCGAATACGTATCGCTATAAATCCTTTTCAGGATAAAAACGGAACAACAAAGCGTTTTCTGTCCGTTATCTTCGTTCGGAAGACGATGGATCGCCCCTCCCGGAATTGCAATTAAATCGGATGGAATTTCATTATTTTATCGATCATTTCTTATATTTGTGTATTCGAGTTCGGCCGGCGACTGCCCCCGGATGCGGTTAAACAGATAAATAATACGACGGTAAATCGATATACGAAAAGACTGCGTGAAAGCTGGCTCGCAGTTTATTCGTGATTCGGTAGTCGGGTGCGATTTTCGGAACTTCCATGCACGGACGGATAATTGCAGAGCATTGGAAATAATACGGTTTTTAGACGATGCGCTCATTACATTCGGATAAAATACAGATGGATTCTTCGGATGAAACTTTCCCGTTCGTTCCGAAAGAGGGTGACTTCGACCGTTTCGACCGCATTTAC
>OHEI01000354.1_pt1 | contig 18809 bp, 4 predicted proteins | sample 1567241 | NCBI WGS metagenome assembly OHEI01 (sample SAMEA3879565, study PRJEB24766) | human gut metagenome | biome: human-associated habitat; feature: feces | place: USA | collected 1985/1987 | reverse complement strand
AGGGATTGTCACTCCACCAACCTTTCCAAACCCGCACTATCCCTTGCCCCGCACCACGTCCTTGCCTCCCTTGTCAAAGGGAGGTGGATTGACGGCACAACACAAACATTTGCTTTGTTGCTTTCTGCTGGTGATACGCCTGCCTTTTTTATTTATCAAACTTTTCTGCCTTCAAGACGGAGGGATTGCCTCACCGCCATCCCTCGCTTGCACCAACCCTCCCAAACCCGCACTATCCCTTGCCTCGCACCATGTCCTTGCCTCCCTTGTCAATGGGAGGTGGATTGACGGCAAGGCACAAGCCTTGATATTGTTGCTTTCTGTTTGTGACACGCCCACCTTTTTTTATTTATCAAACTTTTCTGCCGTCAAGACGGAGGGATTGTCACTCCACCAACCTTTCCAAACCCGCACTATCCCTCTCGCTTTTCGTAGGGGAGGAGCTCGCTCCTCCCGTTGCACCAATCCTTGTTGTTTCCACTAATCTTTGCAAAAGAACACTTATCACTTGCCTTACTCGCCCCTCCCGTTGCACCTAATACTGCCATTCCCACAACCATCGCAAAATCGCTACCATCCCTTTGCCTCGCACTAAACTTGCCTCCCCTCGAAAAAGGGGAGGTGGCTTGACGGCATTGCAAAACCGTTATTCTACATCATCTTCATTTTGTAATTTACCGGACTGTTTCCAAAATTGCTATACTTTTTGCCGTCAAGACGGTGGGGATTGTGTTTGCTTAGAAGATTTGAAGATAGTACTCCTATCAATTTCAATCCCCACTGTCACGGCTCGGAATAGTTTCAGAATTGTAAAGGCAGGACTATCTGAATACTATACAGCAAGCCAAAAAAAATTATCAGCCGTGCCACCTCCCCTTTTTCGAGGGGAGGCAAGAAAGGATTGCGATTTATGCCACTTTCTGCATAATTTATACACTTTTTGGTATGCTATATTCTTTCGTTGTCATTTTGGTAGAGTAGTAAAGCCTTAGCCTCGCACCATATTCTTGCCTCCCTTGTCAAAGGTGAGGTGCTGTCGCCCGAAAAAATTCGGGCGACTACCGGAGGGATTGCTCCCCATCCGCACCAACCCTCCCAAACCCGCACTATTCCTCGAAAATCGCCATTGCCATCGCCTCCTTAAAAGCATACAGACTAAACTAAAAACCGCTCCCGTAACACTCCGGGAGCGGTTTAACTGTATTCTGTTGTGACTTATCAGTTAGCAACGATGTTTACGAGCTTGCCGGGAACAACAATCTCCTTGCGGATCGTCTTGCCCTCAAGCGACTGTGCGATAGCTTCCTTTGCCATCTTCAGCAGTTCGTCCTTGTCGGCGGCTGTAGGCACGTTTATACGAGCCTTTATCTTACCGCAGAGCTGAACTACTATCTCAACGGTGCTGTCAACGCAGAGTGCCTCATCGTATGTTACCCACTGCGCTTCGTTCAGTATGCCGTAGCCGAGCGAATTGTACATTTCCTCGGTGATGTGGGGAGCAAAGGGATTCAAGAGTATCAGCAGCGATTTCATCTCGGCATCGTTAATCTTGCCGTTTGCGGTAATCTCGTTGATAAGCGACATCATAGCGGCAATAGCCGTGTTGAATCTCATCTTCTCAATATCTTCGCTGACCTTCTTTATCGTCTTGTGCATTGATGTTCTCAGCTCGTCTGAGTATTCATCGCCACGGACAAGCATATTCTGAAGATTCCATACACGGTCAAGGAAACGCTTACAGCCCTTCATACTGCTGTCGTTCCAGGGAGCCGCCTGCTCATAGTCACCCATGAACAGAACGTATACACGAAGAACGTCTGCTCCGTATACGTCAACAACGTCATTCGGGTCGATTACGTTGCCTCTTGACTTGCTCATCTTTTCGCCGTCCGGACCTAAGATAAGACCCTGTGCGGTACGCTTTGCGTAAGGCTCGGGAGTGGGAACTTCGCCTATGTCGTAAAGGAACTTGTGCCAGAAACGTGAGTAGATCATATGACGGGTAACATGCTCCATACCGCCGTTGTACCAGTCAACAGGAAGCCAGTATTTGAGCGCTTCCTGTGAAGCAAATTCCTTGTCGTTGTTGGGGTCGCAGTAACGCAGGAAGTACCAGCTTGAGCCTGCCCACTGGGGCATTGTATCTGTTTCTCTGCGTGCGTCCTTGCCGCACTTGGGGCATTTGCAGTGTACGAATGAATCTATCTTTGCAAGCGGGCTTTCGCCGTCCTGACCGGGCTGGAAGTTCTCAACGGGAGGAAGCTCCAGAGGCAGTTCCTCATAAGGTACGGGAACAATTCCGCAGTCGGGGCAGTGTACTATCGGGATAGGCTCGCCCCAGTATCTCTGACGGTTGAACGCCCAGTCCTTCATCTTGTACTGTACGCCCTTTTCGCCGCAGCCGAGCTTTGCAAGTACGCCGAGCATCTTTTCGATAGCGTCCTTCTTGTTAGTGATGCCGTTCAGTTCGCCCGAATTCACCATCTCGCCGTCGCCCGTGTAGGCTTCCTTCGAGATGTCGCCGCCCTTGATAACCTCGATTATATCAATGCCGAACTTCTTCGCAAATTCATAGTCACGGGTATCGTGAGCAGGAACCGCCATTATAGCGCCCGTGCCGTATCCCATCATTACATAGTCGGAAATGTATATCGGAATTTCCTTGCCGGTAACGGGGTTTACGCCGGTAAGACCATCTATCTTTACGCCCGTCTTGTCCTTGACAAGCTGTGTTCTTTCAAACTCACTCTTCTTGCTGCACTCTGCCTTGTAAGCGTCAAGGTCGGCAATGTTCTTTATGGAATCCCTGTACTTTTCTATTATGGGATGCTCGGGAGCGATAACCATAAATGTTACGCCGTAGAGCGTGTCGGGACGGGTCGTGTAGATGCGGAGCTTCTCGCCGTTTTCCTTGATGGAGAAGTTGACGAAAGCGCCTGTAGACTTGCCTATCCAGTTCTCCTGCTGGAGCTTTACGTTAGGCAGATAATCGACCGTTTCAAGTCCCTGTAACAGCTTGTCGGCATATTCGGTGATACGCAGGTACCATACTTCCTTGGTCTTCTGCACTATCTCGCTGTGGCAGATGTCGCAGTGACCGCCCTGTGAGTCCTCGTTTGAAAGCACGACCTTACAGCTTGGACAGTAGTTTACGAGCGTCTTATCCCTGAATACAAGGCCATGCTCGAACATCTTGAGGAATATCCACTGAGTCCACTTGTAATAACGCTCTTCGGTGGTGTCGATGACCCTTGACCAGTCGAACGAGAAGCCGACACGCTTGAGCTGGCTGGTAAATTTTACTATGTTGTTATCGGTGACCTTACGGGGATGAACGCCGGTCTTGATGGCGGTGTTCTCGGTGGGCAGACCGTAAGCGTCAAAGCCAATCGGGAACAGTACGTTGTAGCCCTGAAGCCTTCTCTTGCGGCTGACTACCTCAAGGCCGGAATAAGCCTTGATATGACCTACATGCATACCTGCGCCGGAGGGGTAGGGGAACTCTACGAGAGCGTAGAATTTCGGCTTGGTACTGCCGTTTTCAGCCTTGAATGTCTGATGCTCGTCCCAGTATTTCTGCCACTTACTTTCTATGGCAGAAAAGTCATATTTTTTCTCTTCCATTTTGCGAGTTGTCCTTTCATACGCCCGATATGGCGGTATAATTCAATTTCAACCTTTATTATAATACAAAAACTGCTGTTCTGTCAAGTAAAGCGGCAACAGTAAATAAGTGTAAAATAAAGGTGAAATATGTAATTCACAGCGTGATGATTTATGATGAACCGGTTTTTACGTCTGAGAGGGCGTAAACCGTTATGTTATCGGGGGTGACGGCAGATTGATGCAAGAATATCCGAATGATGATTCTGGATGAATATAGATTTTTTCGGCAGAGAGAGGGTTACATCGCAAAAACTTGAAAATTATGGGAGGCTTTGGTGGCGGATTGCTTCGGGTGGATAATGCGGTTCGGCTTATCAGTGATAATGTCAAATATAGATAATTACGTTATATATTATAGCTAATAGTTGAATTGGAAGTGTCACGAAAAGATGGGGAGGAAAGAAAATCGAAGAGGGTGGGATGACGGAAATAAAAGGAAGCCGGAGAATGATGTTGCCCTAACAATATAATTTGTACGAATAATTTAAAAACACAATATAGTTTTTGATATAATGAGTTGTGAATATCGAGCTTGAATTTAACGAATGGAGGGGCGGAAAGAAAATCGAAGAGGGTCGGACTTATGGTTCAAGATGGAAAATCAAGGGAGAGGGGGCGATAATATACCATCAATATGATAAACGGCAAAATTAAAATTAGCCGTAATTAGTATATTGAATAAGAAAGATAGATGCGAAGGTAGCAGTATTCGGTGCAACGGGGGCAAGCAAGGTAAGGACGTGGTGCGGGGCGAGGGGTGGTTGTGATTTTGCAACGGTTGCGGGGATGGAGAGGTTGGTGGGTGTAAAGCAATCCCTCCGGTAGTCGCACAATTTTTTTTCGGGCGACAGCACCTCACCTTTAACAAGGGAGGCAAGGATATGGTGCGGGGCGAAGCGGTTGATGTGGTTTTGAGAAGGTTGTGGGGATGGAAAGGTTCGGTGCAACGGGAGGAGCGAGCAAGGTAAGGGTGTTGGTGGTTTTCGTGGGATAGTGCGAAAAATCTCATTGATGGTGCGGATGGGGAGCAATCCCCACCGTCACGGCTCGGAATAGTTTCAGAATCGTAAAAGCAGGACCATCTGAATACTGTACAGTAAGCCGAAAAACCTCTACAGCCGTGCCACCTCCCCTTTTTCGAGGGGAGGCAAGGACGTGGTGCTGAGCGAGGGATTATTGTCCTTTTGCAATGGTTGTGGGGGATGGCAGTATTCGGTGCAATGGGAGGAGCGAGCAAGGTAAGGATATGGTGCGGGGCAAGGGATAGTGCGGGTTTGGGAGGGTTGGGGTGGGGCGAGGGGTGTGGCAATCCCTCAGTCTTGCGACAGATAAGGTTGAGAGGATATTAAATATACTTGAATCGCTGAGCAAGGCAATTTATGATAAGAAGTAGCCTTGTCGCAATCCAGCTCCCTTTACTCAAGGGAGCCAAGAATGTGGTGCGGGGCAAGGGATAGTGCGGTTTTTGAGGGTTGGTGTCAGTGCTGTTGTACAGATAAGGTCACGAAAATATTAACTCCTTGTCGGTGCGGAAAATGTTTTAGGCAGTGCCTGGCAATATATTTCACTTGAACGGTGTCTGTAGGGCGCAGGTTTTTTGTATTATGTGCCGCATTTGCGACCGTTCGTGCCGTTATAACAACCGTTCGTGCCAAAAAGTTGAAAATGAAAAGCGAATGAGTTATGATATAATTATAAAATTATAAGGGGAGAAGTATGCTCATCTGCGTTTACGATACCGCAAACGAGGCGGAGATACTGAAAGCGAAAATAACACAGATCGCAACGGCGGCATATCGAAGAATTGCCTATAGGGTATGTCAGAGGTATGAGAGCTTTGCGAAGGAGTGTAAGACGGCTGACCTTATAATCGTGCTTGCCGACGGAGCGGACGGTATGGATGGCGTTATTGCGGCAAAGAATGCCGACAGGGATACGCCTGTAATATGGCTGTCGGACGATGAGGGATTCGGGGCGCAGTCATACAGGCTTGGCTGTACCTATTTCCACAAGAAGCCGATACCGCAAACGAGGCGGAGATACTGAAAGCGAAAATAACACAAATCGCAACGGCGGCATATCGACGAATTGCCTACAGGGTATGTCAGAGGTATGAGAGCTTTGCGAAGGAGTGTAAGACGGCTGACCTTATAATCGTGCTTGCCGACGGAGCGGACGGTATGGATGGCGTTATTGCGGCAAAGAATGCCGACAGGGATACGCCTGTAATATGGCTGTCGGACGATGAGGGATTCGGGGCGCAGTCATACAGGCTTGGCTGTACCTATTTCCACAAGAAGCCGATACCGCTTGAAAAGCTCAAGGAGGCACTGCATAAGTGCAGGTGCATGGCATAAGCACGGGTAAATCTACAGGAGGAAAAACATGAAGAAAAAATTTGTACGGCTCATAAGTGCGGTGCTGTCTGCGGCAATGACGCTGACGGCTGTACCGTTATCGGCATTTGCTGAGGGCGAGGCACATACGCATGACGGCGAGAACAATGTCATCACGACACCGCTTGATTTCAGAGAAAAGAAGGCGGACGAAAACGGTGTCGGCTGGAACTGGGATTATGACACAAAGACGCTGACGCTTGACGGAGTGAACATTCAGGCGACAACCGACAGTATGAGCGTCGTAACAGTCCCCGACGGTACGAAAATAGTGCTGAACGGTGAAAACACTATCGTACAGACGAACACCGGCGACAGCGATACATACGTTCTCAGTGCCGTAAATACGAATGATGTTAACTGTGACGGTACAATGACGATCAGCGGCGACGGTGTGCTGAATGCAGAGAACCGCTCTACAGACAGTATGGCGCGCTCTCTCGGCGGAACAATAATCCTGAACGGCGGTACTGTAAACGCAACAGGTACTGTAAAGACAAATTCGCTTGAAATACATAATGACGGTAAGCTGAACGCAAATGCGACAACTGCATCTTTTGAGGGTGTGGCTGTCAATGTCAGCGGCGGCATTACTGTTGACGGCAACGGCAGTCTTACTGCAGTAGGTTGTGCTAATGAATCTACGTTAAACAGTGCAATATTGCTTACCAGTAATTTCGACAAAATTTCCGTCAGCGAAAACGGCAGTATTACTGTGCCTGAAGGCAATGCAGCAAGAGTCGGAATATACTACAGCGGAAACAACGGCGACGGAATGGATGCCGAAATAAGCGGCGGTAAGGTCACTGCTTACGGTACTAAGTATGGCATTTACAAAGTAAACCTTATAATGAACGGTACAGGCTCGGTTTACACTACGGGCGGTTCATACGCTATCGGTCAAACTTTACCGGCAATAGACGAGAATGAATTTGTAATAAAGGGCTCGACCGAGTTCAAGGCTTCGGAAAGTGCTGTGACAGGCGAGGTCAAGTATAACAGCGGCTATTATGAGATTGGCGGAGCGGACGCTAAGACGGTAGTTATAAAGCCTGATACTTCTCCCCGTATAATACTCGGCAAGCAGACAGGAATATTCAAGACGGAAGAGTATGAAATAATTGAAGGCATGACTGATACCAAGCTCAAGGGTACGGTTTACTTTGATATTACTCTGAAGAATATGAGCGATGAAGAGTTTGCAGACGCAAGAGGCTATTTCGGCGGCGATGAACCCGATTTATCAGCAAGCATAATCAAGACCGATTACGGCTGGGTGTGCATGGTCTGCGATACCGAGTTTTCGGTTACATACGACACTGATAATACTCTTACAATAAAGTGCGGAGATATTGTATCCAATACCGTTCAGGTAAAGTCGAATGCAAACCGTTTCAACAAGGTTACACAGGGTGACAACACAAACAGAACGGTTTTCTATACAAACACTTCGCAGGAAGAGAAGGACAATTACAAGCTTGTAAGCACCTATACGGTTGACAGTGAAAGCATAAGCTATAACTGGTACAGTACGAACAGTGCATACAGTGCAGATGAGCTCGGTGCGGCAGTATCCGGAAGCAACGGCGAATTCAAGCTTGCGGATAATATTCCTGCCGGAAATTATGTTCTGTATTGCGATATAACCTATTCAGACGGTGACAGCACAGAAACTGTTACAGAAAAATTTACATTTACATATAAAGAATGTGCACATGAAAACGGTTATTCCGACGGTAAATGCACAAACTGCGGAGCGTTATGTGATCACAGCGATATTGACATTGGCACGGGTAAGTGTAACAAGTGTGAGCATCAGTTTGTTGCTACAATCAGCACAGACGGCAATGCGCCGACAGGCTATGACACGCTCGCAGACTGCCTTAACAGCATTACTGCCGATACCGGAAACTATGTTAAGATCTATGATATCGGCGATGCATCGGCAACTGCAACTTTAGATACTATAGATGTAAAACACAATGTTATGATCGACCTTAACGGTCACAAGCTGAACAATATCAAGCTTGGGGTCAACAAAGACGTCAAGCTTGCATTAACCGGCACAGCGGGCAGTTATGTTACGCAGGTGTATGTTCGCAAAGGCGGATCTTTCGTAATTGACAGCGATGCAAATGTAGAATTTAATACAATTTTTGTTGAGGACAGTGCACAGCTTGCTGTAAGCGATGGTGCAAAAGTAACTACAGAACAGTTGACTGTGATAGCATCCGTGAATGATGACGGAACTACAACGACATCTGTAAAGCTCGCTACGGGAATGAAGTTAGGTGGGCTGACATATCATCGCCAAAACAATTCCGGCGCTCTGAAATTAGGCAATCTTCTTGATGTTACCCGGCAGGCACTGCAACGTGAAGATAACGGCAATTATCTTGATCTTTATAAAGAATATGGAAGTATGGGTTATTCCGTTGCGCTTACTGTTGTTGAGCATACTGACGCTGACCACAAATACGGCAGTGGAACAGGCAAGTGCGAGGAGTGCGGAAAGCCCTGCGAGCATGGCGGTGATATAAACACGGACACCGGCATCTGCTCAATCTGCGGTGCGGTTGTGTCTGTCGCACTCTATACAGATGCAAACGGAATCTCAAAGTATGTAGATACCGATGAGCTTGACTCTTTACTGAATGAATACAACGGAAGCGGTACGATAAAGCTGTTTAAGGATTATGATAATTCAAAAGCTCAGTATGACTTATACGGAGAACTTACAATTGACTTAAACGGACGCAGATTAAATATCCGGAGTATTACTCCTTGCAAAAACGGAAAGCTTACAATCAAAAACAGCGGCAATCCGGTTATGCTCGGTTGTAATGTATATCCGACAAACGACGCTTCATACGCCGGCGGTACGCTTATAATAGACGGCGATGTAGTTTTAGACACTTCGATCTATGTATATGATTCGAGTACGGTTATATTGAAAGCCGGTGCATATCCAGCCGGACTTTACGCCAGGGACAGCAAGACATTATACGATATGCTCGGAGAGGGTAAGGCTTTCTTCAAGACTGACGGAACTCTTTTCAACGCAAGCGTTAAGGAAATATCAAGCAGTGAAACGCTGACAGTCAAAGACCACAGCCATACCTATGTTGACGGCAAGTGCGGCTGTGGATATATTTGCACTCACAGCGATGTTGACATTGACACGGGCAAGTGTACAGAGTGTGAATATCAGTATGCGGCTGTTATCGTAAAGGATGGGGCTGTAGCTTCCGTTTATAAGGAAACTGAGATGGAGGCGGCTTTTGAAGCGGCTGACAGTGACGCAAACACCGGCTGTACATTAAGAGTATACAAGAATTATACAGGCAGCTATACAACACTCAGCGGTAAGTTCACGCTGTGGATCGCTGAGAAAGCCAATGTAGGTACGTTAACTGTTTCGGGAGATATAACCGTTACGGGATCGGGAAAAAATAATCGTATTTATGGCGATTTCAATGTAGCGGCCGGCGGTAAGCTGACATTTGACGAAAACTGCGGCGCTATGGGAACTGTGTCGGTAGGTGCAGGTACATTTGACTGCTATAGTACATTTTCTATAACACTCAATATAAACGATGCAAGCAGTGACGTAATTCTTCACGGCGGAGCTTTCAAAACAATATGCTATAACGGCGGCGGGGACAGAGCAAACGCAGAAATACTGACTTTGTTGGCTGAGAACCGTATGTTTATGAAGTCTCCCAATCCTGAGCCGATAGACGGCTCAAAAACACTGTTGAAAGACGGTTTTGCAACACCTGTTATTGTAATACGACATGAAGATCACAGTTACGACAGCACAACGGGTAAGTGTACGATTTGCGGTAAGCGGTGCGGTCATACGGATGTTGACAGCAAAACTGGTGTATGCTCTACCTGCAAATATCAGCTTACTGCGGGCATTTCGGGCGTGGGAACAGCGAAGTATTTTGATAATATAGACGACGCTTTTTCTGCGGCATTATCGGAGGTAAACAGCGGTTGTACGCTGACATTGTATAAGAACTGTGAGATTACACAGAACGTAGAAATCGGCAATACAACGGTTACTGTCGATGTGAACGGATATTTACTCGGCGAAGATAAAAATATCGTTGTAAACAGCGGTGGTATTCTGTGCCTTAAGGACAGCAGGAAAAGCACCAACAGCGGATGCGTAAACGCACCTTTATTTGTAAACGGCGGTACGTTTATAAACGGCACGGCGGACGGCAGCAGTTCAGCCGCAGATGTACTAGCTATAACCATTATCAGTGCTAAGCGTGTCGAAATATACGGCGGCATATTTGAGAATGTTTATATTGCACACGCAAGCGGTGTAGTTTTATACGGCGGAAGGTACAACACCATCTGCGGCGAGGAAAGCAACAGCACACCTGTAAACACTCTGCTTGCAAAGGGCTATGCGTTTGCGACCTTAAACAGTGTCACACATCTCCCCGAAAGTATAGTTGACGGCAGTGCGAAGACAATCGGCGGAAGACTTACAAATGTCACGGTTGTAAAGCATACTCATACATACAACGAAACAAATACAAAGTGTGCGTGCGGTGCTGTGCTTTATGCAAAGGTGACATCAGCCGACGGTACTACTAACGAATATTTTGACAGCATTGAGGAAGGCTTATTATATGCCGATAAGGCTGAAAACAAGGGCTGTGTTTTCACTCTTGTAACAAGCGGTAAGATTAAGGACTATGTTACACTGTCAAACGGTCAGTTTACGATTACCGCAATGAATAATAATTGTGTCATCAGTGCTTCCGGCGGAAAAATATGTATTGAAGGTGCCGATGTTATTGCCGAAGGTCATATGTTAATCAATTGCTCTATAGATATGATTAGCGGCTCACTTACGCTGCCTGAAGGTTCAGGTACCCGATTTGGTACTATTATTATATCAGGCGGTACTGTAAACATCAGCGAAGGCGTAAATGCCGACAATAATGCGGGTGCTGATAAATTGTTTATAGCCAATGCCACAACCGACGCAAAGGTGACTATAGGCGGCGGTACTTACGGCAATGTCGCTTTCGAAATGCTTAAGCTGAAGGACGTGCTTGCAAGCGGTGTGCGTGTTATAAGGTATGATAACTCGTCAGATCCGACTGCGGAGAAAATAGTGACGGCTTTATTATACAGTGATATAGCCGAAGAAAGCTATTTAGCTCCCGGTGACGATGACGGAAGGTATTATCTGTTTACCAAGTGCGAGCATAAGAATGAGGACGGCAGTTATGCCTTTAATGACAGCGGTATATGCAAATACTGTAACTCTGAGTTTGCCGCAAGCGTAAGCTATACGGTTGACGGAAGTGCAAAGACAGAGCTGTTCGGTGATATTTATGACGCTTTTGATAAGGCTAATGAGGCAGGTACTGCTACTATAACGCTGTGCAGGGATATTGCAGACAGTGAAATTGCACATGAAATAAATGTTACGGGCAATGTAACGCTTGCACTGAACGGCAAAACATTGGGTGCTACGGATAAAGCAAAAAAAATATATATTTGTGGCAGCACGCTTACCGTGAATGGAAACGGTAAAGTATGGAGCGCAATTGAAGCTAAGCCGGACTCGAAATTAACCATTACAAACGGCGAATACTACGATGTGTATGCCCTTTCAGACAGTGAAGTGGTAATCCTGGATGGTATAATAGACTGCTTATCCGTTTATGGTACGGGTAAAGCAGAGGTCAGCGGCGGTAAATTCAAGTATTTGTTTATGTACAACGGCAAGGCAATCGAATCTGTACTGGCAGACGGTTATGCGTATAAAAATGCTGACGGCACTTGGCTTTCGATTGATGAGCGTGAAAAAGATAGCTATTTGGGCGGTTCTAAAGGAGCGTTATCCGTAGAAGGAGCACCCATAAAGAGCGCAAGTATTGCGTGGTACGGCGGAGGAACGCCTGTTGTATACCGTAACGGAGCGAAAAATTTAGACGTCAATATTACATACGAATTGGCGGACACTTCAAAGCAGATAACCTATTCGGACTATGTAAACGGCAATAATCACAGTAAAGATTCTGAGTTTTCTGATAACTGGTATACGGTATTCGGTTATGAAATCGGTGATATTATAACGGAAGACGGTGAGGTTGAATATTACACTGTACTGAAGTGTGACGGATACGAATATAAGTCGAATGTGCTTAAGCTTACACTTGCAACCTGCTCGCACCCGGAGGATAGCTTTACCGAGAAAAACAACGACGGAGGGGTATTCTGCGGTATATGTGATTTATTGATAGGAGCTCAGGTAATAAAGGCTGACGGTGAGCCGTTAGGCTATGCGGATATAGAAAGTGCCATAAAGCTGGCACAGGAGAACGAGGGCAGCACTGTAAAGCTGATTTCTGAAGGAGTATCTACTTCTAATACGTCCATTACCGTGACGGGCGGCAAGTTTACTGTTGACTTTAACGGTAAAGAGGTATACTATAATTCCGATGTCAAAGGCGGAGACGTGACTTTCACTTCTTCGGTAAAACAAGCCGATGTAGAAAATCTGCGAAGCACAATCAATGTAAACGGAGCTGACGCTAAGGTTACAATTGACGGTAAAATCAAGCTGGGAAGAGTAAGAACATTAAGCGGTACGCTTACAGTAAACAGTACCGATGGTTATATCGGCGAACTGTCAATAGAAGGCGCAAAGACTGATGTAAACGGTGCAAGAATCGGTGCACTGAGAACTTTCGGCGGTGAAGCGGTCATTAAAAATGTTACAGCTGATTCTTTAGCTATGTTTGACAACCGCTCCGGTGGAAGCGAATATAATGTCTCTATCGTAAGCGGTATGTTCGGCAGTTTCACTTGCGAAAATGGAAGCAATTATACTTTAGGTAGGGCAATTGCGAGTGGAAGCGTAGTTTCGGCCGATAGTATGAATGGCATTACTGTTTACACATACGAAGCTATTCAGACCATGACCAGTACCTATAGAATTTTTGTTGATAAGTGCAACCATAAGGACAAAAACGGCAGTTATGTGCTTGACGGTAATCCCTGTCCTTACTGCAATGAGGAAATTGTTGCAACTGTAAGCTATACGGCAAACGGCGGCGAAGAGACAGATCTGTTCAGCGATATTTATGACGCTTTTGACAAGGCTAATGAGGTAGGTACGGCTACTGTAACGCTGCAGAAGAACATCACGGACGATATTACAGATACGATAGCTGTTACAGGCAATGTTACGCTTGAACTTAACGGTAAAAGGCTCTCACAACCCGGTACTGATGTATGGTATTCCATAGAAGTAACGAGCGGTAAGCTGACCGTTAACGGCAGTGGCTTAATAAAACGTGTTGCCGTTCGCAACGGCAGCAATGCGGAAATCAACGGTGGTACTCTCTCTGACTTCATAATTAAAGACGGCGGTAACGCTGTAATTAAAGGCGGTCAATTCTACAGCTTACAGGTTTCAGGCGAAGGCAGAAACGTAGGACAGCTTCTTGCGGACGGCTATGCCTATTGGAGTTTTATCGATTCCGGCATCTGGTCTACTATTGCAGAGCGTGAAAAGCAGGATATAACTAATGTAGAAGTAAAGGAAGCGCCGATAAAGAGCGCAACGGCGACAGTAGATAAGACTGTACTGTACCGCAACGGCGGAGGTGCACGGCAGATCTTATTTAACTTCAATGTTAATACAAGCGACGGATACACGATAAGCGATGCCAATAAGGTCACAGTCGGTTTATATGTAGGCGATACCTTAATAAGAGAGCTCGACTTCGTCGGAAATTCATATACGTTTGCAAATGCAGATGAAATTTCCGATACTGACGGCACTGTAAAGGCACATCTTGTTATCAAGTTAAACGGATACGAATATGTGACCGATGATGTCGAATTTGAAATAGCGACCTGTACGCATCCGTATGACGCATTAACGACAGACGAGTATGATTACTATCGTTGTTCGTTATGTGATGCCAGCATAAATGCGATACTTGTTAAAACAAACGGCTACAAGGCATGCTATACCGACAATGTGCCCGAAGCATTTGAAGCGGCACAGCTTGAGGAGAACAACGGCTGTACATTAGAATTATACAGAGGTGTGAACAGAGACTGTGAGATCACACAGGGCAGCTTTACCGTTTTATTCAAGAAAACGGGAAGTGCATCTGCTGTGATCAAAGTAAGCGGCGGAAATGTCAAGATCACGGGAGATGACGGCTGTACATTATCGAAGTATCCGGGAAGCTCGGTGGGATATCTCATAGCTGTAACGGGCGGCACGGTAACGTTTGATGACATAACTATCAATGATGACAGTATCAGCGTAAGCGGCGGCAAGACTGTTATAAACGGCGGTACTTATAATAAGCTGAGCGTCAGCGGAGGTACGGTCACTATAAACAGCGGTACATTCAGCAGCATAGATGTAAGCGCAGAGGGCAAGGCACTGAAAGATCTGCTCGGCGAGAACAAGGCGTTTACGACAAGCGACGGAAAGCTGGTTGACGCAAGCAAGGTTTCGGAAAGCGATATGTCACTTACGGTAATCGACCACAGCAAGCATGAGTATGACGAAACAGGAAGGTGCGGCTGCGGTTATAAGTGTGCACACAGTGAGATCAATGCGGAAGGTGTATGCAACGAGTGCAATGCAAAGATGTATGTTGCAGTCACTGTAAAGAGTGAGACCGGAACAACGGTAAAATACTTTACAAAACTTACGGAAGCGTTTGAGTTTGCGGCAAAGAACGAAAACAAGGGCTGTACGCTGAAAATGCTCAGAGATTTCTTCGATAGAAATACTGACATTAACGTAAACGGCGGAAAACTTACTGTCGATATGAACGGCTTTGGTGTCTATTTCAATAGCTTTAACGGATCCGGAACCCAAATCACTATACGCAGTGACAGTAAGTGTACTTTTGGGGTTGAAAATGGATTTAGCATGGACGGCGGCACTGTTACTTTCTCGGGAGAGGTCAGCGTAGTTTGCCAGAATGTGAAATTAAATGCCACATACTTCTCCTCCTATGTTGAAACGCTGAAAATTGACACGCTGATTTTAGAAGACGGTGTTCTGCTTAAACAGCTGGCAAGTATCACGAATGCTAATATCGCTAATATAGACTGCTCAAGTGAAATTTATCTTTATCAAATTTTAGCGAGCGGCAGCCGTGTCGATTCTCAGCTGTACAGCGATCTGAAAGCAAACGCTTCGTCAAACTTCGATAACGTAAGAATAATAAGATGCGACCACCCGGACGGTGTGGGCAGAGATAACCGTTGCATATACTGCAATTCATTGATCGCTGCAAGCGTAAGCTATACCGAGAACGGAGCGGAAAAGACAGAATATTTTGTTAAGGAAGATCTGGGAAAGGCGTTTGCCAAGGCAAACAGCGTTGCAATTGCAACAATAACAATGCTGATGTCTTCCGCTTATGATACAGACTACCTCCCTGTTACAGGTGATGTTACACTTATTGCAAATGGCGATAACGCCATCTTGTATAATACAGTAAAGGTCGCCGATGGCGGTAAGCTGACACTTAGAGGCAACGCCAATATTTTCGCTGTAATTGCCGAGCCGGGCTCCAGGTTGACTGCCGAAGAAGCCACAAGAATCGCATATCTCACCGTAAACGGCGGAGATGTTAAGCTCAGCGGCGGACAATATGATAACATTACGGTAAAAGATGGCAAGATAACAGATATTCTCGGCAACGGCTATGCGTATAAGAAAACAGAGGGCGGTGCATGGCTGACGCTTAAAGAACGTGAGGTGTCGGAAGCAAGCGGTGTTACCGTTGCCAAGGCACCGATAGTACAAGCAACGCTTAGCACAGAAATAAACAAGCTGTATCGCAACAGCAACGCAAACCCCACGCTGAAGTTCAACCTTGCTCTTGCTCACGGCTCGAACCTGAACGACTCGTATGTAAGTAAGAGATACGGTATAAACTCCTATGTAAGCGAAGATATAATTTATAGCAGCTTAAGCGCACTTGTAACTGACGCTAAATTGTCGGCAGACGAAATAATTGATAAGGCAGGCGACAGCGATGTTGCCGAGATATACTTCGTAGTTATTACCGATGACGGCTATGAAATAAAGTCGAACACTGTAAGTATAGACCTTGTTGATTGTGATCATTCTCAGGTGGTCGATCCTACAGCGGACAAGGAAACCGCAGGTAATATTACCGAGCCGACATATTGCGAGATATGCGAGAGCAAGTTCAATGCAAAGATAACAAAGGGCGACGATGTCAGGTATTATAACGATCTTGACGAGGCTGCGAAAGACGCTCAGAAGAGCGAAAACGAGGGCTGTATCTTATATCCGCTTTATAACAAGAACGGCTACGGCGGTCAGTTAGTCATAACCGAAGGTAACTTCACGCTCAAGTACGCAGTTCGTACAGCGTTCTCACGTCCGATCATCATAAACGGCAAGGCAAAGCTGACGGTTACGGGACGTTGTGCGGTGACAGCGTTTGAGAATCAAGACGCATTCATAGTGAGGGGCGGTGATGTCACATTTGACGGGCTTGCAACAGGCAGCAATGTGACCATAAACGGCGGAAATGTTACAATGGCCGCAAACAATATAAATTGCCTTACTATAAACGGCGGTAATGTATCCATTTCGTCAGGTGGGTTTGCCGAAATCGTAACTACGGTCAGTGATAAGGTGATAGCCGATTATATCGATCACGGCTTCTGGGTACAGGACAGAGGAACAAAAGAGTGGATAGATATATACAGTCTTAATAAGGCAACGGCATCATCGACAAACGGACTTACGGTACGGTTGTGTCCGATGCAGATAATCAAGCCGATTGATACTGTATATTACACCAACGGTTATTATCCCGACGGTATACCGTCACTTCAAATAAATGCAGAGCCGTGGTATTCAAACGAGGTTGACGCAAAAGTTGCTTATCAGTGGTTCGCCATTGATGAAAACGGCTACGAAACAGTGATAGAGGGCGCTACAGACAGAAAGCTGTCGCTCGAAAATCTCACAACGGGCAGGTACTACTGCCGTCTTACCTACAGCAATGCTACAACGGCGGGAGTTTCGATGAAGTCGGACGTTGTAACGGCTACGATAACCGAATGTGAGCATTCCGGAGGAGAGGCTACCTGCACCGAAAAGGCAAAGTGTGAAATATGCGGTGCGGAGTATGGCGAACCTCTCGGTCACGACTATGTTGTAATCAAAGTAGTTGAGCCTGACTATCGCAACGAAGGCTACAGCGTATTTGAATGCACAAGATGTAAGGATTCATATATCGGAAACCGTGTTCCCGTAAAGCCTATTCCCGATGTGGAAGAAATAGCGGTTGAAAAGACAACATACAATGAAGTCGATATAAGCTGGAAGAATATAAGCGGCGTTGACGGATATTATATCGAATGCTATGTCGGCAATCAGTGGAAGCAGATAGGCTTCAGCACGGACGGCGACAGAGTAGCGGCAAAGCTGAGCGGTCTTTCTGCAGGCCTTAAATATAAGGTAAGGATAGCGGCTTATGCAGGAAGATTCACCGCCAAGTTCAGATGTTTCTATGTTGATACTGTTCCTTCTCCCGTATGGAGTATAAATACGGTGAAGGCTACCGATGAAACGGTAAGAATAAGCTGGAGCAGAAACGCCAGAGCGGACGGCTACAAGTTAGAGTGGTACATTAATAATCAGTGGTCCGTAAAGGCTGTTACCGGCAACAATAATATATCGGCGGTTATAGACGGACTTTGTGCAGGAACACGATATAAAGTAAGGGTAAGCGCATATAAGGGCGACCTTTACAGTCCGTATACATATGGCTATATCGATACGCTCCCGTCAAAAGTTACGGGTATTACGCAGAAAGTCACATCTTCTTCGTTTACGCTTACATGGGATAAGAACGAAAGTGCGGACGGTTATACCGTTCAGTACTATGCAGACGGTAAGTGGAATGAAAAGACGCTGACCGGCAATAACAAAACTACCGTTACAATAGGCTCGCTTAAGGGCTACAAAACCTACAAGGTCAGAATAAAGGCTTATAAGGGTGAGCTTCAGAGTACATTCGACGATATTTATATCACTACCGCTCCGACAAAGGTCAGCGGTCTTAAGGTAAAGAGCGCAGTTGACTCAAAAGCAGTAGTTATATGGAATGCGGATGCGAACGCTGACGGATATAACGTAGGATATTATATCGGCGGTAGGTGGCTCGAAAAGACCATAACCGATAATAAGACAGCAATGGCTGTGCTTGGCGGACTTACACCTTACAGCACATGTAAAGTAAGGGTAAGAGCGTATAAGGACAATCTGTACGGCGATTACAGCTATACTACGGTTACTGCAGTGCTTTCACCGGTAACCAATATCAAGGTTGTATCGGCAAAAAGAAACTCGATAACCGTTAAGTGGGGTAAAAACGCCAGTGCAGACGGATATAAGGTTGAAATTTACAAAGGCGGCAAGTGGGTCAAAAAGACGTTAAAGGGCAGTACGAATGCTACTGTCACTATTGGCGGACTCAGGGCCGGAAGCGTGTATAAGGTAAGGATTGCGTCTTATAAGGGTGCAAATACAAGCACTTATACTTATGCAAATGTGAAGACAGCCAAATAAGCTGACAGTAAAAAAAGAGAACACCGGGCGACCGGTGTTCTTTTTTGTGTATCAGATGCGTTTTTACTATAAGAACAAACTGAGCCGTAAGCAAGAGTGCTTACGGCTCG
>OHEI01000320.1_pt1 | contig 19973 bp, 14 predicted proteins | sample 1567241 | NCBI WGS metagenome assembly OHEI01 (sample SAMEA3879565, study PRJEB24766) | human gut metagenome | biome: human-associated habitat; feature: feces | place: USA | collected 1985/1987 | reverse complement strand
GACCGGCAGGAAATGTCAATGGATGGCAGAAGGGCACCAACATTTTTCTTGACAAAATACTGCCTTTGCAATACAATGAAATGAAATTGATAACGCGGTGAACGGGAGGTTCCGTTTTCCGGCTCAAGGAAGAGAGTGCGCATTCTGGTGCGAGCGCATATTGGCCGGTTCGGATGGTCGCCCGGGAGCGGTTTTTCTGAATAAAGTAGGAAAGAACGGGGCTGCCCGTTACAGCAGTTTTTAAGTGCCCGAAAGGGAATTCAGGTGGTACCGCGGAAAATTTTCGCCCTGAGCTTTTGGGGAATCTTTGAGTCAGCCGATTCAGAGCTTCCCCGGCTCAGGGCGTTTCTTATTTAACAAAAGGAGCGAAAAAAATGGCAAGAGAATTACCAAAGGTCTATGAGCCGCAGCAGGTGGAATCCAAAATCTACGACATGTGGCAGCAGGGCGGCTACTTCCACGCAGAGCGGGACGAGCAGAAGAAGCCCTTCACCATCGTCATGCCCCCTCCCAATGTCACCGGTCAGCTGCATATGGGCCACGCCATGGATGCAACCATGCAGGATACCCTGATTCGCTTCAAGAGAATGCAGGGCTATGACGTAATGTTCCTTACAGGCACGGACGAGCACGGTCAGAAGATAGAGCTTAAAGCCGCCGAAAAGGGCGTGACCCCCAAGGAATACGTTGACGAGATAGTAGCCAACTTCAAGCGTCTTTGGGAAACAATGCACATAAGCTATGACCGTTTCATCAGAACAACGGACGACTATCATATAGAAACCGTACAGAAGATATTCAGAAAGCTGTACGAAAAGGGCTACATCTATAAAGGCACCTACAAGGGCAAATACTGCACACCGTGCGAGAGCTTCTGGACAGAGAGCCAGCTTGTAGACGGAAAGTGTCCCGACTGCGGACGTGAGGTAAAAGAGGCAAACGAGGAGGCATACTTCCTCCGCCTTTCCGATTTTGCCGACAAGATTGAAAAGTTCCTTACCGAAACCGACTATTTACAGCCTAAGAGCCGTGTAAACGAAATGGTAAACAACTTCATAAAGCCCGGCCTTGAGGATCTGTGCGTATCAAGAACCAGCTTCACCTGGGGCATACCCGTTGATTTTGACAGCAAGCACGTTGTTTATGTATGGGTAGACGCACTTTCAAACTATATCAGTGCGCTCGGCTACGGCAACGAAAAGTACAACGATTTTGAAAAATACTGGCCGGCAGATATGCATATGACCGCAAAGGAAATTGTACGTTTCCACTCTATCGTATGGCCTATAATCCTTATGATGCTTGATCTGCCCCTGCCCAAGCACCTTTACGGTCACGGCTGGATAAATTTCAACGGCGACAAGATGAGCAAATCAAAGGGCAACGTTGTAGACCCGTTTGTACTTTGCGAGCGTTACGGCGTTGACGCTGTACGTTATCAGATACTGCGTGATATGCCCTACGGCAGTGACTGCAACTTCACAAATGAGCTTATGCTCACAAGAATAAACGCAGACCTTGCAAACGATCTCGGAAACCTTGTTTCAAGAACAGTAGCAATGGCAGACAAGTATTTCGGCGGAACACTGCCCACAGACAGAGCTTCCGACGAGCTTGACAATCAGCTTATCGGTATGGCTCAGTCGCTGTGCGATACGGTTACTCCCCTTATCGAGCAGGCTCAGCACTCAAAGGCGCTTGAGGAAATATTCAAGGTAATCTCCCGTGCCAACAAGTATATCGACGAAACTGCACCGTGGGTACTTGCAAAGGACGAAAGCAACAACGCCCGTCTTGCGACCGTACTCTATAACCTGCTTGAAACTATTCGTATCTGCTCTGCACTGCTCAGCCCCTTTATGCCCGCAACAATGCCTGAGGTATGGGAGCAGATTGGCGCAGGTGCAGAAGATACCGCTTTCGACAAGCTCGGCACATTCGGTGTTCTGCGTGCAGACGTTACAGTAAAGAAGGGCAGAGTTCTCTTCCCCAGAATCGACATAAAGAGCGAGATTACAGAACTTGAACGCCTTATGAAGCCCAAGACCGTAATCAAGGAGGACGAGGATCTTGACAAGGCAGGAATAATCTCTATAGATGACTTTGCAAAGGTCAAGCTCAGAACAGGCGAAATTACTGCCTGCGAAAAGATAAAGAAGTCAAAGAAGCTGCTTAAAATACAGGTGGACGATGCAAGAGGCGGCAGACAGATAGTATCGGGCATTGCCGAATACTACACTCCCGAGGAGCTTATCGGAAAGAAAATTATATTCGTTGCAAATCTTGCCCCCGCAAAGCTCTGCGGCGAAGAAAGCAACGGTATGCTCCTTGCCTGTGACGCAGGAGAAAAAGTACAGGTCGTATTCCTTGATAAAGATACACCCAACGGCAGTACGGTAAGATAAACATTCGCAGAAGACAACGAGTGACATAAAGGAACAAAAAGATGAAAATTAAAGACTTATACACACCCGGCAGGACGGTGTTCTCGCTGGAGGTTTTCCCTCCCAACAAGAATTTCCCCATCGAAACGGTGTATAACGCCATTGAGGGACTTGCGGCAATAAATCCCGCATATATCAGCGTGACCTACGGCGCAGGCGGAAACCGTGCAAACCGCTCCACCTGCGAGATAGCATCGCATATAAAGGAAAAATACGGCATCGAAGCCATGGCGCACCTTACCTGCATAAACAGCACCCGTGACGATGTTGATTTTATGCTTGACGATTTCGCCGCAAACGGAATAGAGAACATTCTCGCTTTAAGAGGCGACAACAAGCCAGATGAAGAACCGAAGAACGATTTCCCACACGCAAGCGACCTTACGGCATATATAGCGTCAAAGGGAAATTTCGATATTGCAGGTGCGTGCTACCCCGAAACCCACGTTGACGCAGAAAGCGCCGAGGAAGATATAAAGAACCTGAAAATAAAGGTTGACGCAGGTGCATCTCACCTTGTTTCACAGCTTTTCTTCGACAATTCCTGCTATTACGATTTTGAAAAGCGTGCAAGAGCCGCAGGAATAGACGTGCCTATCGCCGCAGGAATTATGCCCGTTACAAACAAAAAGCAGATTGAGCGTATGGTAACGCTCTGCGGTGCAAGTCTGCCCTCAAAATTCGTAAAGATGATGCAGAAGTATGAGAACGACCCCGAGGCGCTGAGGAGTGCAGGAATAGCCTATGCCATCGACCAGATAGTAGATCTTATTTCAAACGATGTGCAGGGCATACACCTTTACGCTATGAATAACCCCGCTGTCGCATCACGCATCTACAACGGGATTAAGGATCTGTTATGATACTTCAGCCGATAGACAGAAACGAGGCTCTGCGTTATCTCGGCTGCAAGGACGGCACGGATAACAAGCAGATGCTCGCAATGCTCGATTTCTGCGAGAAACAGCTTCTGAAAGCCGCAAGCCCGAAATACCTCTATGCCGTATACCCGATAAGCTTTACGAACGATGGTGTCAGAATTTCGGACAGCAATATAATACTTAAAGGCAATTCAGCCGCCGCTCATTTAAAGAACTGCGACAGGATAGTGCTTATGTGTGCCACGCTCGGACAAGGAGTAGACGTGCTTTTAAGGCATCTGCAGGTTTCTGATATGGCAAGCGCAGTTATCGTTGACAGCCTTGCAGGTGCGGCAATAGAGCAGGTCTGCAACAGGGCTGAAACAGAGATATTCGAAAAAGTACACTCGAACAGCCGTACATGGAGATATTCTCCCGGCTACGGTGATCTGCCCCTTGATATACAGTTTGATTTACTGACGCTTCTGCAGGCACAGAAAAGAATAGGTCTTACCGTAATGAACAGCAATATGATGGTGCCTACAAAATCGGTAACGGCATTTATAGGGCTGTCGGAGGGCGAAGTTGACAGAAGTACAAGAGGCTGTGAAAGCTGTAATATGAAGGACAGATGTAAATTCAGGAAAAGCGGAGGTCACTGTGGAAATTAAAACATTACTTGAACAAAGAGGACTGCTGATTTTCGACGGTGCTATGGGTACTCAGCTGCAGGCTAAGGGACTTAAGACGGGCGAAACTCCCGAGCTTTTAAACCTTACCGCAAAGGATCTGCTCAAGGAAATACACCGCAGCTATATAGACGCAGGAGCGGATATAATTTCCGCAAATACATTCGGTGCAAATTCCTACAAGCTAAGCCACAGCGATAAAAGCGTAGATGAAATTATCACCGCAGGAATAATAAACTGTAAAGAAGCGATAAAGGAAAGCGGTAAAGACGTTTTCTGCGCTCTTGACATAGGTCCTATAGGACAGCTCCTTGAGCCTACGGGAAGCCTTAAGTTTGAAGAGGCTTACGACATATTCAAAGAGGAGATAGTTGCAGGCTATAAGGCAGGTGCGGACGTTGTTCTGTTTGAAACGATGACCGACTTATACGAGCTTAAAGCCGCTATACTTGCCGCAAAGGAAAACTGCGACCTTCCGATAATATGCAGTATGACCTTTGAGGAAAACGGACGTACCTTTACAGGCTGTCCCGCCGAGGCAGAAATACTGCTGTGCGAGGGACTTGGTGTAAGTGCCGTCGGTGTAAACTGCTCTCTCGGTCCGAAGGAGCTTATGCCTATAATCAAAACGCTCTGCGAAAAGTCGAAGATACCCGTTATCGTAATGCCGAACGCAGGGCTTCCCGACCCTGCCACAGGCGAATATTCGATTAATGCCGAAGAATTCAGTGACTATGCCGTTGAGATAGCTGATCTCGGTGCAGGAATAATCGGCGGCTGCTGCGGTACAACACCCGAATTTATCCGCCGTACAGCCGATAAGGTAAAGGGCAGAAAGTACGAGCCTAAGAAGATAGAGCGTGTCTGCACGATATGCAGCGGCACAAATGTTGTAGAGGTAAGCCAGCCGAGGATAATCGGTGAGCGTATCAACCCTACCGGCAAAAAGCTGTTCAAGCAGGCGCTTATAAACGATGATATAGACTATATCTTAGGTCAGGCTATAGAGCAGGTCGGCGCAGGAGCAGATATACTTGACGTTAACGTAGGACTTCCCGACATTGACGAAAAGGCAATGATGATAAAGGCTGTCAAGAGCATTCAGGGCGTTACTAACGTACCTCTCCAGATAGACAGCACTATCCCCGAGGTACTCGAAGCGGCACTGCGTGTATACAACGGCAAGCCTATGGTAAACTCGGTAAACGGCGAGGAGGAGAGCCTTAAAAACGTTCTTCCGCTCGTAAAGAAATACGGTGCGGCAGTAGTAGGTCTGACGCTTGACAAGGACGGCATACCGCCTAAAGCCGAACAGCGTGTAGCCATTGCCGAAAAGATAATAAAGCGTTGTGAGGAAATCGGTATTCCGAAAGAGAATATAGCGATAGACTGCCTCACGCTTACAGCGTCCGCAGAACAGCTTGCGGTAAACGAAACGCTCAAGGCTGTGCGTGCGGTAAAGGAAAGGTTCGGAGTAAGAACGGTACTCGGTGTATCGAATATATCATTCGGCCTGCCAAACCGCGAGCTTTTAAACCACATTTTTCTTACGATGGCACTTGAAAACGGGCTTGATCTGCCGATTATAAATCCCAACGTAGCATCTATGACAGGCGCTGTAAGAGCATTCAAGCTGTTAAAGGCAATAGATGTAAACTCGGTAGAATACATTGCCGCTTACGGCAGTGACACCCCAACGGCAGTCGCAAAGCCGAAATCCTCCGAGGTAACGCTTGAATATGCCATCGACAACGGTTTAAAAGCCGAGGCGGCGAAGATAACCGAACAGTTGCTTACCGACACCGACCCGATGGTAATAATAAACGAGCGGCTTATCCCTGCGCTTGACAAGACAGGTACTCTGTTTGAACAGGGAAAGATATTCCTCCCTCAGCTGATTTTATCGGCAGGCGTTGCACAGAGCTGTTTTGATGTTATCAAGGCACACCTTGCAAAGAACAATTCCGAAACGGTAAGCAAGGGCAAGATAGTGCTTGCAACAGTAAAGGGCGATGTACACGACATAGGCAAGAACATAGTAAAGGTACTGCTTGAAAATTACGGCTACACCGTAATAGATCTCGGCAAGGACGTTGAATATCAGGCGGTAGTCGATGCCGCAAGAAAGCACGAGGTAAAGCTGGTGGGACTGAGCGCACTTATGACCACTACGCTCAAATCCATGGAAGAAACCATAAAGCTTATCCGTGACAACGGACTTCCTTGCAAGGTGGTTGTCGGCGGTGCGGTACTTACACCCGAGTACGCCGAAAAGATAGGTGCAGACTTCTACGCAAAGGACGCTAAGGAAACGGTAGATATTGCAAAGAAGGTTATAGGATAAAATATAAAAATACAACCTGCGGAAAAATTCCGCAGGTTGATTTTGTTATTCAAGCCATGTCCTGAACCAATTCGGACGGTATTCGGACAAATAGGACAATTTCCCGTTACGATATATTGCAAATTGTTTAAACCGGATTGTATTATCATATAAAACCGCAGTATCACAAACAGTCAACACTTTAATTAGATTTTCAAAACTTTGAACATATCTTCTATCAACATCATTATCCGGTATTCCGTGACCGCCATGTGAAACACGATGTGCAATACGATTTTTAGCAATTTCCGGTGACTCAACCCCGACATAATGCAATTCAATTATAAAGCCTTTTTCTTTAGCTTTGAGTATATTACTTATTATGCTGTTTCCGCATAATGTTGTTTCTTGATTAAAAGATATGCCTTTTTCAATATTGTTTCTAATTTTTTTCGCAGCTATCTTTCCCGCCTTAATTGAATCAGCAGGATTATCCCATCTGCCAAACTCTCTTACTATCTCATCAGTGTTTACTCTGTCGTATATTTTCAAGTAATCGAGAGTTTGATATAAAGTTGACTTTCCTGCGCCATTTACACCGGCAATAACGATATATTTTTTCATCAGAAAAGATTCCTTTCGATAACCTTTTTCTGTTTTTCCTGTAGCAAATAGTTCCAGACAGTTTCAAAGAAATTCTTTTCTTCCTGTGTTTCAGCTTCTGTTATAAGCTGTAAAAAATCATCGGAATGCAGATTTTTAAAATCTTCATATACCTTTGTGTATTTTGAAACATCGCACATACAATCGCCTCATTTCCTTATATTGCTGTAAAACAAATACATTTAGCCGTTAACTTATTATAACAACTCTACTCCAAAAAGTCAAACGTTCAAGTAAATTCTATGTTTCTGCTGTTTGACTATCCCACTCACCCGTGATATAATTACAGCAACAAGAAAAACTCACGGAGGGAAATGTATGCACTATTATGAATACGGCAAAGAAAACGATAAGACGATCGTCTTTCTGCACGGGGCAAACTTTGTCCACAGCTTCGGCAGGCAATATCCGCTTGCCGAAAAATATCATCTTATTATTCCGCATATCATGGGCTACGGAGATGCCGCAGATGAGATTTTCGATACCGAAACAGCGGTAAAACAGCTTGCGGATTTCATTGCCGACATCGGCAAAAAGGTAACGCTTGTCGGCTTTTCGCTCGGCGCTCAGCTTAGCGTTAAGCTGTGTGCGGAATATCCGCAGTATTTTACTTCTGCGATAATAGTAAGTCCGTGGCTTATCAAGCAAGAGCCTATGCTCTCAAAGGTCATGGCTATGAACGAAAAGCAGTTTGCGTCATTCAAGAACAAACGATTATGCGGTTTCATCGGATTTATGAACGGACTGCCCAAAGAGCAAAGAAAAGAATTTGTTGCACAGATGCAGAACGTGCGTATCGAAACCGTAAGAAGCTCCGTTGACAACGGAATAACGCTTGAAACAATAAACGGCTTTGAAAACGCATACTTCCCGATGATTGCCCTTGCAGGCAGTAAGGAACAGACAGAAGTACACGACAGCGTAAAAGGACTTGCCGCTATGAATAAAAATTGCAGATACGAGATATGGGACAAAGCCGCCCATAACATTCCTCCCGTGTTTTCCAAGCGATTCAACGAACTTATTATAAGAATGGCAGAAATTTGACTATGTACAGAATTTTCATCATTGAAGACGACCCCACGATAGCCCAAACGCTGAAAAATCACCTTGAGGGCTGGGATTATAAAGTAGAATGTGCAAAGGATTTTCACAATATCACTGCGGAGTTTGCCGCTTTCGACCCTCAGCTTGTACTGCTTGATATAAAGCTACCGTTCTATGACGGCTACTACTGGTGCGGCGAGATAAGAAAGCTGTCAAAAGTGCCGGTCATCTTCCTCTCCTCAGCCTCCGACAATATGAATGTAGTTATGGCTATGAATATGGGCGGAGATGATTTTATAGCAAAGCCGTTCGATCTTTCGGTGCTGACCGCAAAGATAAACGCAGTGCTTCGCCGTGCCTACTCCTTTTCGGGCAACAGCGACCTTATATCCCACGGCAGTGTTATACTTGATATTTCATCGGCGGTCGTGACAAACGGCGATAAAAAGGCAGAGCTTACAAAGAACGAGCTTCGCATACTCCGCACTCTTATGGAAAACGCAGGCAGGATAATTTCCCGTGATACGCTTATGCAGAGATTATGGGAAACCGATTGCTTTATTGACGAGAACACCCTTACGGTAAATGTCAGCAGGCTTCGCAAAAAGCTCGAAAACATAGGACTTGAAAACTACATCGCAACCAAGGTCGGAATGGGGTATATGATAGTATGAAATTCTTTCTTGACTTTATCAGGAGCCGCATAATAACGCTTGTCTGCATTATTATTGCGGCTGTAATTTTCACTGTGGTGCTGTCGCTTTATAACCTCCCCTCAGAGCCTGTGCTGTATGCGCTTTTGCTGTCGCTTGCCGCTGTTACGGCTATCGGTGCGGTAACTTTTATAAAGGCGTACAAAAAGCACAATATCCTCACCCGTCTTGCAAACGAGATAACCGTGAGTGCCGACAATCTTCCGAAAGCAATATCGGCAGATGACAAGGATTACGGCAGGCTGATACGGACACTCAGCGATTACTGCATTTCCCTTAAGGAAAAATCCGCAAACAGCCTGCAGGCGACAAACGAATATTACACTATGTGGGTACATCAGATAAAAACGCCTATCTCCGCAATGCGCCTTATGCTACAGTCAGAAGACAGCGAAAGTAACCGCAGGCTGTCAGACGAACTTATGAAGATTGAGCAGTATGTCGATATGGCGCTGTGCTATGTCCGACTTGAAAGCTCCGGCAATGACCTTGTGATAAAGCATTACAGCCTTGACGATATAGTAAAAAAATCGGTTCGTAAATTCTCCACGCAGTTTATCGGGAAGAAGCTGAGCCTTGGTTACAAGGAACTTGATACCGATGTTCTCACCGATGAAAAATGGCTGTCCTTCATCATCGAACAGCTGCTCTCAAATGCGATAAAATACACTGCTAAAGGCTCGGTATCAATTTATATGAAGCCCGACACCGACAGAAAGATTCTCTGCATTGCCGACACGGGAATCGGCATAGACCCTGCCGACCTGCCGAGAATTTTCGACAACGGCTACACAGGACTTAACGGCAGATATGATATGAAGGCAAGCGGTATAGGACTTTATCTTTGCCGCTGTATTGCCGATATGCTCGGCATTACTCTTACTGCCGTGTCCGAGCTTGGAAAAGGCTCCGTCTTTATGCTCGACCTTACGGAAAGCAAAATAAGACACGAGTAATCGCAATATTACAAAAATGTAAGACGGACGCTCTTATCGTAAGACGGATAAATGGCACTCTTCCGTTATTTCAGCTATAATATTGTCATAGCTTAAAGGAGGTACAATATGAATTTACTTGAAGTAACGGGACTTAAAAAGGTCTACACACAGCGGCTCGGTGCAAAGCCGAATGTCGCACTGCGAAACGTCAGCTTCTCTGCCGCAAAGGGCGAATATATCGCTATTATGGGCGAAAGCGGCTCAGGCAAGACTACCCTGCTCAACATCCTCGCAACGCTTGACAAGGCGACCGCAGGTGTTGTAATGCTCTCGGGAGTTGACATAACAAAGATAAAGGACAGCGACTCTGCACTTTTCAGACGTGAGCATCTCGGTTTTGTGTTTCAGGACTTCAACCTGCTCGATACATTCTCCGTGCGTGACAATATTTTTCTGCCGCTCGTGCTTATGGGCAAAAGCTACGATGAGATGAACTCAAGGCTTCTCCCTCTTGCCGCAAAGCTCGGTATAAGCGACCTGCTCGACAGATACCCTTATGAAATATCGGGCGGTCAGAAGCAACGTACCGCTGTCGCCCGTGCGCTTATAACAAGCCCCGACATTCTGCTTGCGGACGAGCCTACAGGCGCACTCGATTCAAAAGCGTCGGAGGAGCTTCTCAACCTGTTCGGTGAAATAAACCGTGACGGTCAGACTATCCTTATGGTAACACATTCGGTAAAGGCGGCAAGCAGTGCCTCACGGGTGCTTTTCATAAAGGACGGAGAGGTTTACCACCAGATATATAAGGGCATTTCCGCAACGGAAGAATTCTATGCAAAGATAAACGATACGCTGACGGTGCTTGTGGCAGGCGGTGACCGCAGATGAAAACACTGTTCTACCCGAAGCTCGCCGTGAACGGCATGAAGAAAAACAAACGGCTTTATCTGCCGTATATCCTAACCTTAGTTGCAATGGTGATGATGATGTACATCACGGCATACCTTGCAAGAAGCGAAAACATCGCAAACACAAACAGAGGCGTTTATGCACAGTGGTGTCTTTGGCTCGGGATAATCGTAATCGGCATTTTTTCCCTGATTTTTCTTTTCTACAGCTACTTTGTGCTTATCAAAAACCGTGGCAAAGAGTTCGGCTTATACAATATTCTCGGAATGAACAAACGCAACATAGCACGCATACTCCTTTGCGAAAGCCTTTTCACGCTTATTATATCGCTTCTTTGCGGACTTGCCGCAGGGATACTCCTGTCACGTCTTGCGGAGCTGTGTATGTTCAGACTTCTCGGCATTGAACCTGTCGGAAATCTGTCTGTCGATGCAGGCGCAATAGCTATCACCGCCGCAGTATTCACAGCCATTACGATAATTCTTCTGCTGAGCGCCTTTGTCCGCATAGGCAGACTAAGCGCAATCAATCTCCTTCACAGCGAAAAGCAGGGCGAAAAACCGCCACGGGCAAATTTTGTATTTGCCTTAGTCGGCTTGATACTGCTTGCTATCGCTTATTATATTGCCGTCACGACACAGGCGGGCATTGAAATTGTCGGAAATTTCTTCCTTGCGGTGCTTCTTGTAATAATCGGCACTTATATGCTGTTTGTCAGCGGCTCTGTCGCACTTTGCCGACTTCTTATGAAAAACAAAAGATATTACTACAAAGCGAATCACTTTGTATCCGTTTCCGGAATGACATACCGTATGAAAAGAAACGGCGCAGGACTTGCTTCTGTCTGCATACTGTCAACTATGGTGCTTGTAATGCTTTCGTCCACGATAAGTCTTTTTTCGGGGATACAGACAAGCACGTTTATCCGCAGCCGTGACATCTCGGTAACGCTCACTTACAACAGCTTTGAAGATAAGACGATGCGCAATATTTCCGACCTGTGCAACACAGCGCTTGACACGGCGAAAAGTAATGATCATAACCCCGTAAACACTCTTTCGTATGATTATCTTGAAGTCGGCGGTTATTTTTCCGATAATACCGTCCACTTAGCCCCTGCGACAGATTCCGCAGATGTCAGCCAATCTGAAATAAAGGATTTTTTCTTCATCACGCTTGAAGACTATAACAAAACGAGCGGCAGGAACGAAACGCTCTCCGAGGGCGAAATACTGACGGCAAGCTCCGACAGCACCGACGGCGAAATAATATTAAACGGCAAGAAATATAAGTCAAGGGCAGTTCCTATGCCGAAAAATATTTCCTACGGCGAAACGGTTTACAGCGTATTTTTCGTTATTCTCCCCGATAATAACACCCTTTACGATATATTCCTGCTGAACCGTAAGGCTTACGGCGAAAACGCATCGTGGTTAAAGCATTATTTCGGCTTTGACATTGACGGAAGCAACGCCGACAAGCAAGCCCTGTGCGACAGCCTCACGGATATTCTGGCAAAAAGCTCACGGAATATGGAGAATATCTTCCCCATTGCCGAAAGCAGAACCGAAAACCTTGATGTGATGATAGCAACCTACGGCGGACTTCTCTTTCTCGGAATATTCTTAGGACTTGTCTTTGTCTTTGCCACAGTGCTTATAATCTACTATAAGCAGGTTTCGGAAGGCTACGAGGACAGAGAACGCTTTGCAACGATGAGAAGTGTCGGAATGACGGAAAAGGAAATAAAGAAGAGCATAAACTCGCAGGTGCTGACCGTGTTCTTTGCTCCTCTTATCTTTGCGGGCATACACCTTGCATTCGCTTTTCCGATAATACTTAAAGCTGTTAAAATGTTCGGCTTTGCCGACAGCACACTTCTTCTTATTGCAAACGTGATATGCTTTGCCGTATTTGCCCTGTTCTACATTTTCGCCTATAAAATAACCTCGGGAATTTACCTGAAGATTATAGGAAGAAAATAAGAGGTTTATAACTGATGCCCGCCCTCAACGGACGGGCATTCAGGCTATCGACAAACTGATTATTAATGAAGCCACACAGTGAAATATATCACCAACACCACCTGAAACACTTTCCGTACCGACAAGGCGTTAATAATTTCGTGACCTTATCAATGCAACTGCTCTAACATTGACTCTTCAAAAAACGCCACTAATCTGAGATATATGTACTAACCTGCGGACGTGTAGCGTTAAGCGTCCCTGCTTATACATTATTTAGAAGTGCAACCATTTATTGCCAAAGTACTATCACACTTGCCTCCCCTCGAAAAAGGGGAGGTGGCACGGCTGGCACAACAAGTTCTGCATTTATCAGTATATTAGTTAGAAATCCAGCTTTTATAAATTACTAATATTTCCGAGCCGTGACGGTGGGGATTGTAGTTGCTTAGAAGTTGTTTTCCTGATCCCTTTGGTTGTCTCCCTCTTTCATATTGACAGGTGCATTCACTCGAATAGCGAACCCGAGAAGTGTTGTCCGACAAAAAGAACTATCGGTAGCTTGCTATCATGGTCAAAGCTGAACGATATAATCGAAGCACATTAAACAAAAAACATTTTCTCACCCCAACGTACAATCAAGCACCATCATAACAACAAACCCTGCCGCCGCACCTATCGTTCCTATGTTGCTATGCTCTCCGCCCTGCGCCTCAGGTATAAGCTCTTCTATCACAACATACATCATAGCCCCTGCCGCAAACGACAGCATATACGGCAAAAGCGGAGCGATGAATGAAGCGAGCAGTATCATCACCGCCGCACCTATCGGCTCGACAACGCCCGACAGCACTCCCATCACAAACGCTTTTCCCTTTTTCATTCCCTCGCTTTTAAGCGGCATTGAAACCACCGCTCCTTCGGGGAAGTTCTGTATTGCGATACCCAGCGCCAGTGCAAATGTGCTTGCAAGAGTAACGCTGTCACCGTTCGTGCCGGTTGACCCGGCTACAGCCGCACCGACAGCCATTCCCTCCGGCACGTTATGGATGGTCACCGCAAGCAGCATCATAGTAGTTTTCGAAAGCCCCGAACGCATGCCCTCAGGCTTATCGCTGTCAAGATGCAGATGCGGCACAAAGCTGTCTATCCCAAGCAGGAACAGTATCCCCGCCGCAAAGCCGACCACAGCAGGCACCCAGTTCATTTTCCCGTAACTCTGCTCTGACAGTTCCATTGACGGTATCAGAAGCGACCATACCGAAGCCGCTATCATTACTCCCGATGCAAAACCAAGCAGCAGCTTCTCCGTCTGGGCCCTCACCTTGTCACGCATAAGGAACACCATAAGCGACCCGAGCGTTGTTCCCATAAGCGGTATCATCAGTATCAGAAATATCTCCAATTGCGTCACCTCAACATAAGTTAGTTTAGACTTACCACTTATATTTTACCACAAACAAAAGAAAAAGCCAAGCGTTACACCTGACTTTTTCCGTAATATTTACTTTTTGCGTTTCTCACAGCGTGCAGAGGCTGCTTCCTTTACTGATTCTTTGTTCTGATTTTTATCAGTTCATCTATTGTGTAAATTCCTTCCGTTACAGCAGACCCTTCTATAGAAAACATTTTTCCTTTTTTTACGCTATCATTAATTCGCAAAAAAATCTCCGCAGCCCAAAGCCACGGAGATAAAACCGTCATATGTAACGCCGTATTACTTGATTACTTCGACCATCATGCCGGGAGCGGCCATTACAGCGTTTGATTCGTCTGTATCAATGTGCATAGCGTCTGCAAAATTCTCGCTTACTCTGATAACAACATCACCGAGAATTGCCTTTCTTCCGTCAGAATCAACCTTTACGCTTACAACGTCCTTGTTCTTCACGCCCCACTTTTCAGCGGTTTCGGGAACAAGGTGGATGTGACGCTTTGCAACGATAACGCCCTCGCTGATTTCGATCTCGCCCTCAGGACCTGTTATCTTACAGCCGGGTGTGCCTGCAATATCGCCTGATTCTCTTACGAATATAGGACATCCGATAGAACGTGCGTCCGTAGCCGAAAGCTCAACCTGTGTAGCAGGACGAACAGGGCCTAAAATAGATACGTTTGCAAGCGATCTCTTGGGGCCTGTTATAGTAACTCTTTCCTCGCAAGCGAACTGACCGGGCTGAGAAAGATCCTTCTTCTTTGTAAGCTCGTGACCCTTGCCGAACAGTGTTTCGAGTGCCTCCTGCGTAACGTGGATGTGACGTGCGGAGGTTTCCAGTAATACTTCCATTTTTTCCATAATATTATCCTTCTTTCATGCCAAAGGCAATTTTTACTGTTAACATTATACACCCGTGAAACGAAAATTTCAAGTGTTTCATATAACGAATATCGGACGGAACAAAAAAGTTATAACAGCGTCCGCTATCCCCAGCAGAAAGCACCCGATACAGCATACCGCAAACCGCTCAAGATATATCTTATAATAGTGCGGAGCCTCGTCACGCCTGCCTTTAAGCACAGCCAGCACACTGTTTGAGCATAACACGGACAGGCGGCACTGATAACAGCAGATTACCGTTCCTATAAATGCGGACGGAAGAACAAACACCGCAAAAGCCGGTATCCCGTTTGCCCCGTATGTATTCACAAGCGCCGCAAACGTCATTCCCACGCCTATACCCTTGAATGCCGGTATAAGCGAACCCACAGGCTGTCCCACAGCGCAAAGCCCTGCTAAAAACGGCACAATGCACCATATAAGCGCCGATATGAACGAAGCGGCGGCATTCCCGAAAAATCCGCCGTGTATCCTTCCTTTGAGAAAGCCCTCCAGCATCTCGTCAGGCACGGTCACCGTTGCCTTCCCGTAAAACACCGCCCCGACAACAGCCCCGGCAACCGCCGTTATAAAGAGTATCAGCCCTGCATACTGCCTGTTGCGCCTGCCTTTAACCACTACTTCCGATACGGTTATACCGTCGGCACTCAGCTTCTCGTTTTCCTCCATCATAACCGCCGTATCCGCATCCTGCCCCTTGCAAACATCGTCCCCGCCCGCCACAGCGTCAGACTCGCACACCGCATTTCTTCCCTTTAAAAATTCTTCCCTTGTCATAATTTCGTTCATACTGCACGTCCTTTCCTTTCGGGTACTCTACAGTAAATCTATGAAACGAGAAGAAAATTTATGACCGTTTCGCAATAAAACACAACCGCCATGCCTCAGCACAGCGGTTGATTTCAGATGAAATATATGATATAATAGCGAAGAGGGTTCCTCGGACGACAGGCGGTCAATACATCTCCCAAGATGCGAAAACATCTGAAAGGGGGTGTAGCTGATGTACATAACCTTGAGCGATTTAACACAGATAGGTATTTTCCTTACTGCGTTCACAGTTATGATATTTACTATCAGTTCTTCAAATAAAAAGAAATAACCGCCCACAGCTTCCAACTACGACGGTTATTTCTTAGCCAACACGGGAGCGGTCGTCTGTCGTTCCCTCTTTATTTGTATTCTATCACACTTTCAATAAATTGTCAAGGTGCATTCCGATAGCCAAACAACCGCCATGCCTCAGCACAGCGGTTGTTTCCTGTTATCCGTTAAATTTCATATTAATAATATCCGGGATCCGGCAGACCGCTGAGATAATATCTCGGGTTCAGTCTTTCCGAACCGTATCTTACTTCGAAGTGGCAGTGACAGCCGTACGCAAGGCCGGTTTCGCCTACTGCGGCTATGCAGTCGCCCTGATTTACCTCCTGACCTGCACTGACGAATATCTCACTGTTGTGGGCATATACCGTTGTGTATCCGTCGGGATGAAGTATCATCACGGCATTACCGAGTCCGCCGTTGTCCCAGCCTGCAAATATTACAGTACCGCTTGCTCCGGCATATACATCCGTACCGTAAGGTGCGCCTATATCAACGCCTCTGTGTCCGGCATAACCGCCGTCCCACCAGCCCCACTCCCAGAATGTGCCGCCGTCAACAGGCCATATATACTTCTTGCCCGTATCGGCAGAAGCGTTTGAATAATGTGATGACTGCGGAGGCAGTGTACCCTGAAGGATTATCTCCGTTACAGGCTCTTTCACTCTTTCGGTTTTCTTTATGGTACGCTTGACTTCTTCGCCGTTTACATAATACACCTTTGCCGTGATTTTGTTCGTACCGGTCTCGCCCTCCTGGTAAACCGTTTCAACGCCCTCATAGCGTGTATCATCGTCCTCATATTTCGTTTCATACGGAACTTCAACGTTGTATGTTTCCGTTCTCGAAATACTTACCGACAGGAAAGGCACCTCCTGCGTTTTGAGCAGCTTTTCGCCGGCTCTCAGCACATAGTCCTCATCCATAATGCCGGGATTCAATGCCTCAAGCTCCTCCATGCTTATTCCGAGCTTTGAGCATATTCCCGAATGGCTGTCGCCGTCAACCACAGTGTAATAGGACGCTTCTTCCTTTTTGGAATTTATCAGCTTGATGATCTCATCACTCGACACAATACTGTCCGACAGATAAAGACCGGGAACATACTCTATATCCTTCTCAAAGGCAACGTCCTCGTCCTTTGCGTTTGTGCGGTAGCCGTCAAGTATCTTCTCAAGCTCAGCCTCAACTGCGGTGTTGTCAACAAGTGCGCCATAGAACTTCCCGCCTATGTACATTCCGTATGCATACTCGATAGGAGTATCGCTCAGCTCAAGCAGCTTGTTTGCAAGCTGATATTTCGTCAGATATTCCTGGTCGCCGAGCATTTCGAGCGAATATTCCGGCTCCATGCTTATCTTCTTCTCGTTGCCGATATATGTGATACGCTCCTGCATTATACGCTCTGCGTCATTGAACACCTGCTCGCTTTCGACATATCCTACAAACTTTCCGTCAACCGTCAGCTTTATCGCATAGTCTGTACCCGTCGCATATCCGACAACGCTCATAAGAAATACTATTGCGATGATCGGTGCGGCATAGTTGAACAGCGTTACCGCAAGACCCTGCTTGCCGAATACTGCGTCCTTCGCTATACTTCCGTACAGCTTTGCCGCCTTCTTGTTGTCGCCCTGCTCCTTTGCAGTCCTTATCTGCCTGTTTGTGCGCTGAAGCACACGCTTTGACTTTAACAAAGGTGCAAAGAAGAAGCTGCCTATTTCGCAGAACGTCCTCTTTACTGCGTCCCTGAACAGCGCCGTATGCTTCCATATAAACACGGCGGCATAAGCCACATATACAGCAGGCTTTGAAAATACATCGGCTATGATATGGCAGAAATACTGCCCTGCCATAACCAGAAAATCAAAGATTCTGTCAGCAACAGCCGATATACCGTTTTTGCCTTTGTCTTTTTCTTCGTTGTTTTCTTCATTCCGATTCTCCGACGTATCGGCAACCGCAGGCTTTACATCAGCCTCCTGCGCTTCCTTTTCACTGTCGTTGTCAGGAAGTATAGTTTCCTCAATATCGTCACGATAATCGGGTATCATCAGTTTTCCCATTATCAATCCTTTTCCGTATAAACCAAATCAAACGGGCATACGCCCCAAACAATCAATATATTTATATAATAACCCGCCGTTGTGAACGACAGGTGATAAATCAACGCTTTTTCCGTTAAAAGCAGGAACGGGCATAACGCCCGCTCCACACCTTTAAGGTTGCTTTTCCTTCCGTCATGAAAGACAGCAAATCTTTTCCGTCACCGCCATTATAACATAAAAGATTACAAACCCGCAACAATTTGTAACCATTTTGTTACCGTTTTGTAACCTTTTCGCCCTTTTGCACAAAAATAAATCTACTTTCGCTTTTATAACAGTGCATTTTTAACAGACTTATTTTATTGTGATTTTACATAAACGCCACACATTAATTTGTGCAATCCTTACAAATATTTTCTGGCAATTTCAGTATCTGTTGACACGCTCAACGCATTTGTGCTAAAATATAGATGTGAAATTGTGCTTACCGTTAAGTTCAGGCAAAAGGCAGGTGATACCCATGAACATGAACGAAGAAAACAAAACCGAAAACCCGGAAAGCGGGATTCAGACATACGACAGGAAAAAGAAGTCACACGGCAATTTTCTGAAAATCGGCTGTGCGTCATGCGGTTTTGTTGCCGTAGTCGCTCTTTGCGTTCTTTCGAGCCGTTACTCATGGTTCGGAGTCAAAGCCGATGACGAGGGTATCAGCTACAACAACGGTTTAGCATCATCATATTCCACTGCTGCGCCTGTCGAGGAACAAAAGGTTCCCACCAAAGCCATCAAGCATAATGAGGCACTGGAAACCACCGCTGCAACATCGGCAGCAACATCGGTAACTACATCGGCAGCCACAACCGCCAAGGCTACATCGGCAACCACAACAGCAAAGACCACTCAGACCACAGCGGCCACAACCAAGGCTACAGCTCCCGCAACAACCAAGGCAACAGCTCCTGCGACAACCGCCGCACCAAAGCCCGCATGGACAGAAAAGAAGTGCAGCGGCACAATGTACATAAACATTTCAAGCTGTTCTGCAAGAAAAGAGGGCTTACAAGGCTCTGAGGTCGTTTCCTATAAATATTACGGAGATGCGGTAAATATCGCCGCACTGACAGACACCGGCTACTATAAGCTCGATGACGGCACATATGTCCACAGCGACTATCTTTCCGAAAGCAAGCCTGTCACAACTACCGTTCCCAAAGCGGCAAAGCCCGCCGTGCAGGACAACACAACACCCACATCGACTATAACCGACAGCCCCGTAAACTGCACCGCAGAGGAGGCAGAGGTTTTCCGTATCGTGAATGAAATCCGTGTTTCCTACGGCCTTAAGCCTTATAAATGGGATACAAACGCATACAAGGCGGCAAAGGCACGTTGCACTGAAATTGAACAGCAGTTCAGCCATCTGCGGCCGGACGGTTCAAACTTCAAGACCATATACGGCTACAGTGATGATGAGTTATGGTATAAGTTCTGCTCCGTCGGAGAAAATCTCGGCTCAGGTCAGCCTACCGCACAGAGAGTAGTCGACAGCTGGATGGCTTCCACCAAGGGTCACCGTGAAAATATACTCAATCCCGATTTTGAAAATCTCGCCGTAGCATTCGGCACATATAACGATGCTTATAAGTATTACTGGGTACAGGAATTCACGACCTACAGATAAGCATAATAACACGTTTTAAAAGCACAAACGCACAGGCTGTTGATAAACTGATTATTATCAATGCTCACGCAGTGAAATATATCACCAACACCGCAGAAAACATTTTCAGTACCCACAGGGAATTAATAATTTCGTGAGTGTATCAGTGCAACTGCACTGACATTAACCTTTCAAAAAACGCTACTAACCTAAGATATATGTACTAACCTGCGGACGTGTAGCGTTAAGCGTCCCTGCATTAACAGG
>OHEI01000315.1_pt1 | contig 20241 bp, 24 predicted proteins | sample 1567241 | NCBI WGS metagenome assembly OHEI01 (sample SAMEA3879565, study PRJEB24766) | human gut metagenome | biome: human-associated habitat; feature: feces | place: USA | collected 1985/1987 | reverse complement strand
TCCGTTTTCGCCCGGCCGGTCGTAACGGGCATTGGTGTTGTTCATCCCACCGAAGAGTGTCACACGCGAGCGATCGGAATAACGCAGGCCGAAAGCCCGTCCGGCATAGCGGCTGTCCGTACCGCCTCCCGCCGCGACATTGGCCATATAGCCGGTGTTGTATTCGCGTTTGAGGCTCACATCCATCACGTAGGCTTTTTTCTCCGTGTCGTAACCGAGAAACTCGCTGCGGTCGGTCGTCTTGTCATACACTTTCACTTGCTGCACCGTGAAGGCAGGCAGGTTGTCGATCATCTTACGGTTGTCGCCCTTGAAAAAGTCCGTACCGTTCAGCGTCAGGTAATCCACCTTGCGGCCATTGACGTAAATCTCGCCGTTCGGCTTCAATTCCGCTCCGGGCAACTGGCGGACCAGTTCATTGAGCATCGCCCCTTCGGACAAGTTGAAGGCATCTGCATTGTAGACCACCGTATCGCCCCGGTAAGCCACCCGGATTTTGGTAGCCTTTACCACCACTTCTCCCAAACTGCGGTCTGCAAACGACGAACGCTGACGACGGCGCATCTCATGATGCCGGGCATCAACGTAGGAATTGCGTGCCACGTAACGCACCGTGCAGTCCACGTATTCCGGATAGTAATCGGGATGCTCGGCTTTGATGATGTAACGCGCCCTCCGGGGAGGTACATTGAACCTGTAATAGGTGTCTTCCTGCGGTGTGCCGGGATCTAAACACTGCACGTGCATGGTATCCACCACAGTGCTGTCTTCGCGCATCAATGTGACGAACGTGCCGTGAAGGGCGGCATAGGTGAAACCGTCCTTCACATGCCCCCAAAGGGCAATGGTGCGTGATTTAACCGTGTCCTCCTTCGCTACCTCCTGCCGAGCCTGAGCCACAGCCCCGGACGATAAACCCAACAACAGCCCCCACACCCATATCGCTTTTAAAAGTCCTTCCATTCGGCTTCCTTGTTTTTCCATTTATCAAAATAAGGCTTTCCGCAAGCCTCCCATCTTGCCTTCTCAAAAGTAACGATTTAAATGATGAACGAAGATAATTCTTTTAACTTTCTCTTTTTACCCCCCCATTTTTAAAGTCTATTAACCAATCTTTTCCCAAAAACATTCTCCTCTTGTATGATAGGGAAACGCCTACCGCAAAATAGGAAAAATCCTTTTCACGTTCCATGAAAAAGCCGGATATTTGCAATGTAGAAAAGATGAAGTACGAACCGTTAAACAAAAAAGACATGAAAAAGTTATTAGGACTGATTACTGCTCTATGCTTCGGACTGGCCAGCCTTAATGCCATGTCTTACGAAGAAGCCCGCGACCGGGCCAGGTTCCTGACGGACAAGATGGCGTATGAACTGAACCTTAACGACCAACAATACAACGACGCCTACGAAATCAATCTGGATTACCTGATGAACATCAGGACGGCAAGCGACGCTTCGAGCGTGTATCTGGAATACAGAAACGCCGATTTGCGCTTTATCCTCTACGATTGGCAGTATGCTTTGTTTCAGGCTGCCACTTACTTTTTTCGTCCTGTGATATGGAGAGCTACGGGGTGGTTCTTACCGGTGTATACCATTTACAGCCCGAGCCGCTTCTATTACAGTCCACCAAGAGTATACCGGGTGTACAGGGGCGGACACTACCGTTACCGGCACGAGCATCGGCAGAGCTTCTACGCTCACCGGCGCCCGGTATGGAACGGAGGTTTGAGAGGGGAACACAGAGGCCCGTTACCGGGGCGTCCTGCCCTGCCACCTCACCGTCCCGGGCCACACAAAGGCAACGGTGGTTCTGGTTTTCATTTCGAATCGCCCGGCAGACCGCCACGACCAGGACAACGCCCGAACGGGCACCATGGTAATGGTTTCCGTTTTACCCCCGTACAAAGACCTGGAAATCAAGTCATAAGAAAGGACAACGACAATAAACGACCGCCTGTCGTACGGCCACATTCGGACAACAGAAAACGGGAAGAACCGGTGACGAACCTGAGGACGAAGAGCCACTACAATAGACGGAGTTCCACCCGGACAACAGTAAACCGTCCATCGGTGCACCCGGAAATCCCAACGGCAAAATCGCCAATGTCTCCGCGAGTGCAAAGTACACAACGGATACAAAGGAGTCCTACACGTTCGTCTTTCTCTAAACCGACACCCTCGGTCAAAAGAAGTCCGGCAGCCCCACACAGCAAACGCGACCCTAAGAGATAGCAACCTGTGTTTCATTCTGGACAAAGAAACATAAATCAAGGAAAAAACTATGAATTGAATCTAAATAAGGAAACCTCAACTATGAAAAGTCAGTGTTTTCACTGACTAAAAGAACGGCCTCTCCGTGAAGGAGAGACCGTTTCTGCTTTTATATAACCCGACAAGCCAACACCTTGTCCGGCAAATCAAATAAGAATAATTTGCAATATTTTGGGGATTTTACAGTAACTCTCCTGTGATTAATCGCTATCTTTGGATAAGATAGAATGCGGCTCAGAGCTGCCCGATAAGTTTAACGATTAATTAATAATGAATGATGAAAAGAGCCTGTCTCATGGCAGCCCTAATGGCTGCAACCGCTTTCATAACCATCGGTTGCCAAAATGATACCGAAAGCAGAATAGCAGGAATATATAAGGGGGATAAAACGAAACGTATAAAAGTGGAGTGAGGGAGAAATCGGGGAAAGCGTTGATTTACAAAGGGTTTGAGGATGATGAACGAAATGAGATGGAAAAACGAAACGTTACATTCGCTTTACATTTGCTTTACGTTTGGGCTCGATTTGAACGGTGTTTGAAGGGTATTGCTTTACATCGGGGCGGAGAATGTTATATTTTGGGCTGTCCAGACGGCTGTGTGGGGAATTTCGTGGGCTTCTGGGCGCGTATGGCTGCTCATGTGGGTGTTTTATCGACTGGACATGGAAATGGACGCTGGTGGGGCTTAAAACGGCTTGTTTGGGTGGTGATTGAATGAAGGAGGGTGTGGCTGCGGCCATGCCTTTTATTTTGCTTGTTTCTTGCTTTTTATGATTTTAAATTCTTCCAAATAGTTATTATTTAGTATATTTGCAAGCGAAAACGAATATTTTAGGAAACAGAAAGGAACGGTTATGACAAAGGTTATACACGTGCATTTGATACATGGGCGGAAGAACTACTACTTCGGCTCAATATCGGCGATTTATACGGTTTTGACAGAGGATGAGGTGGGTATAAAGAAAAGCTCGCTGCTACACGCCGGACTGGCTGACGGAGGTATTATACTCAATAAAAAGGCTATGATCCGGCAGGGAGAGCTGATAAGAGGACCCAGAGCGGACAAAGAGAAGGAATAAGGAGGGTTTAAACGGCTAAAACGCTGATATAACGGTATTTGAACGGCTTGAACACTGATTTGAACAGTGGTCAAGCCGTTTTTGCGTTCTGACTGCTCCTGAGAGGGGCGAAAAATGGCGTTTTTCGGGTTTGGGGTGACACTTGGGGTGACGTTTGGTGTGACAAGGAAAAACGAAATGTTCTACTTGGTGTGACATTTGGAGTGACAGTTTTAACATTGAAAACAAGTGATTGACCCCCTATATAACTCCGAATAAATTGTGATTGATGTCATTTTCGGGCGTTTAGGGGGTGGGGATAATCCCACGTTTTGACATGTTATAAACCTTTGCGGAATGTCGGGAACGCCCTGTTTATCGGGGTTTTGGCTGCTTTGCTGCCCTATTATACCTATGTATGTGCGTGCGCGACACGGTTTGCGGCGTGGAGCGTGTGCGTGATGCGTGTGACGTGAGTATCAGACGAGGCGGACGAGTCCGACGATGATGCTCAGGCTGCGTATGTCGTCGCGTGGGAGGAGGAAAGGGTGATGGACGCTGCTGTTTTCCGACACACAGAGAATGCTGTCCGCATGATCTAAACTTTCCTGCACACGTTTAACGATGACTCCCTGGCTTGTTTCGAGGACATAGACGGTACCCCATTGGAAGAAGCGGATGTCTGTGATTTTGCGACAAGCGAGGAGGTCGCCACTATAATATAGCGGCACCATGGAGTCGCCAGACACCCGGATAAGGAAATTTGCCCCTTTGTTCTCGAACTCCGGTATGACATAGCGCTCGCAGTCCTCCAGACGTACCCCACCGCCACTTTCGGCAGGGAAACCGGCGACTGCATCGAGCGGTATGAGTGGGATGCCCTCGCTGCTGCCTTTGGGAACTTTATGCACAGCTTCACCAATAGAGACAGATTGTTGGGGTATTGTCTTTTTACCTTTAGTAAAGACCGTTTTTAATGGCATTCCTCCTTCTTCTGCAACATCTTCAGGTGCAACCGATAAAGTGATGTCTTTGCGAATATTAAATACATCCGTTATCAGATTCTTCTCGCTACCGAATAATAGCCACTCTGCAGATATGTTCGCGTTTGCGCATACCTTTACTAGGACATCATAAGATGGTTTACCCTTTCTTGCGCCAACCACATTTTCCACAACTGTAGGGTTGATTCCAACGGCTTTAGCAAAAGCTCGCTTATTTCCACCAAACAGTACTTTTATTATTTCTTCAAACCTCTCATTTATTGTCATAAGTATAAATATTATCATTTGCGAACATTTTTATCCGCATTTATTTTGATTATTCGCAAAAGCGTATTATCTTTGCAGCGTGTTTAAGAATAAACGCGCGGCCAAAGATAGTGAAAAAGGCCGAGAATTACAAATTTTAGCAATTAAAATAAGGAGTATGTTTCTATTGAATTTATTACAAAATGGTCACGACTGGGAAAAAGTGAACCACGTTGGAAAGAAAAACCGTAGGGGAATCTACGATGAATTTAGGTGTAAGCACTGTGGGCTTAGAGGCAAAAGTTATACGCTCGGTTTGTTGGAGATAGCTGAGCGCGACAGGAAGAAAGCGGCTATGTGTAAAGGGGCTCGAAAGTTTGCTAAAAGTTATGTGAAGGTGATTCGATGCGAGGCTTGTGGTAAAGCTTTCGCGAATTTGACCCCTGGTAGTATTCACAAGGTTGTTCCATCCCCAGATGGTGAAAAGAATAGCCGGGGTGAATGGGTCATGGGTGTAGGAGAACCGGTATTGTTATTGTTCGGTGAATTTAGCTATACGGATGAGATAAACGAGGTAAAATGATTGCAGGATAACACGGAGACCCTGGGTGCTGCACTGGATAGTCAGCCGCCGCACTGGATAGTCGGCAGGGGCGGCCTCGGATGACGGCGGGAAAGACCGCAGGAGTGGCAGGTTTGCCATGCGCTGGATAGCCATGTGGGGTTCGACTCCCCTACACTCCACGAACAAAAGTAATAACGAACTAAAAACAGCGGACAATGAAAAGAGTGATAACAGTAACCCGCTCCCAGCGGGAATTTTTGGCAAAGGCCTTCGGCGTGACGAAGGAGATGGTGAGCTACGCATTGAACTTTCACCCGGTGAAGGGTCAGAGCGACCTGGCAAAGAAGATACGCTGCCTTGCCGTTCAGCGTGGCGGTTTTGAGTTGGTGACGGCTCCTGCGAGCGAGGTGGTGCATGACGCAGACAATATGATGCGCCAGCACTTCGAGAACGGCTGGATGTGGGAAGGCGACAAGAACACGGGCGTACTGGAGTTGAAGGACGAGAAAGGCGACGTGGTGGAACGCATCGAGAACGCCGGGTTTACAGACATCAAGACCGTGCAGGAGAAGGTGGAAGCCATGTGCTGCGCCACTATGTAAGGAGAGAACCGCAAGAAGGAGAACAAAGACAAAAGGAAATGGAGTACTACAACAAGATATTGTGCGTGACGTTTGCCGAGCTGACCGGTGGTGTTGAGCCGGTGATGAAGGCGAGCACCTTGCGTCAGAACGTATGCAGGAGCAACATTGCTTGTGCGAGGCGTGGCGGCGGCGAGGGGACTCGGGCACTGTATGTGTGGAGCAGTATTCCGGAGAAGTACAGACGGCGGTTTGTGGCGACATACGGCGACCCAGAAGAAAAGATGCGAGAGGCTATGACGAAGGCAAGCATAAAGATAGATGCGAAGGCGCGTGAGTATTACGAAGCCTACACCTATATGGACAAGGACGGGCAGGAGCGCCACCTGACGGAGAAGATGATAGAGGAATATACCATCAACGCCTCGGTGCTTGGCGAGCTGGAGAAGATGGCGGCAAGACGCCAGGCCATCCGCAGCAGCTTGAACGCTCCGATGTCGGGTGCGTGGGACTTGATACTTGACAGTTCGGAACGTATGCGCGAGAGCTACGGCCACACGCTCCCGGGCACATTGGCGCGACTGAAGACGCGACTGAAGGCTTGGAAGGCCGATGGCTACCAGAGCGTGGTGAGCGGCAAGCTGGGCAACTCTTCGGCACTGAAGATAACCGGTGACTTTCTGAAACTGATTGTGGCTTTGAAGCGCAGCAAGGTGCCGGTGTACACCGACGCGCAGCTGTTTGAGAAGGCAAACGAGATAGCCGAGGAAAGAGGCTGGAAGCCGATAAGAAGCCTAAGCGGTATGAAGAAATGGCTGAACAGCCCGTCGGTGGAGCCTTTATGGTATGACGCCGTATATGGCGAGCAGGCAGCCCGTCAGCGTTACGGCAGAAAGCACAAGACGGCACTTCCGACCCGCAGGGACACGCTATGGTATGGTGACGGCACGAAGCTGAACCTTTACTATAGGGACGAGCAGGGCAAGGTGCGGACGACCCAGGTGTATGAAGTGATCGACGCAATGAGCGAGGTGCTTCTGGGCTACTGCATCAGCGACACAGAGGACTATGAGGCCCAATACCACGCCTACCGCATGGCAATCCAGAAGAGCGGACACAAGCCTTATGAGATTGTTTATGACAACCAGGGCGGCCACAAGAAGCTGGACTCGGACGGCTTTATCGGGAAGATCTGCCGCGTACACAGACCGACACAGCCCTACAACGGCGAGTCGAAGACGATAGAGAGCGTGTTCGGACGGTTTCAGGCTCAGGTGCTGCACAAGGACTGGCGCTTCACGGGTCAGAACGTGACGGCGAAGAAGGCGTCGAGCCGCCCGAACGTTGAGTTTATCGAAGCCAACAAGGACAGTCTGTACACTCTGGAGGAGCTGAAAGATGCCTATGCCGCAGCCCGTAAGGAATGGAACGAGGGTGTGCACCCTGCCACCGGCGAGCGTAGGATAGACATGTACGAGAAGAGCGTGAACGAGGAGACCCAGGAAGTGACGCTGCACGACATGGTGGACATGTTCTGGGTATTTACGAAACGCATGGCGACGTTCACGGACCAGGGGCTGCAGGTGACGATCAAAGGCGAGAAGCGGCAGTACGAAGTGTGCTCTTCGCCCGGCGTACCCGACCACGAGTGGCGAAGGAAACACACCTACGAGCGTTTCATCGTGGCTTACGACCCTTACGACTTTGCAAGCATCAGACTCTATACAAAAGGCACAGACGGTTCGCTGCGCTTTGAGCGGACGGCAGAACCCTACATACTGATACACCGCGCCCTGCAAGACCAGCAGGGGACGGACGATGCGAAGTTTATCCGCCAGGAGCAGGAAGCCAACCTTCAGGACCGCATAGAGCGGACGGTGGAGGGCCGGACGATAGCCGCCGAGCATGGCACGGATGCGGAGCAGCAGGGTCTGCACAGTCCGAAGCTGAAGGGCACGACGGCAGCCGTGCAGCGGCAGATAGACCACCGCATGGAGCGTTACTCGCAGCCTCCTGAGCAGTACCAGCTGGGAAGACACACGAAATCGCTGAGCCTTGACGACTGGCTGGACGTGATGGAGGGCGGTGATGATGGCGACACGCCGAGAATACCGCTTCCGATGGAGAAGAAGATAGCATCAAAACTGTAGAATCAATAAAAACAAACGATATGAACGAGAAACAGAAAGAACAGATACGCGAGGCCCTGCGCCTCTATGTGATGAAATATCCGAGCCAAAACAAGGCTGCAGCCAGTCTGGACGGTACGAGTGCGGGCACGGTAAGCTCGGTGCTGAGCGGCAAGTGGGAGAACATCAGCGACGACATGTGGCGAAAGATAGCCTCTCAGGTGGGAACCGCCACCCCTGGTGCCTGGCAGATGGTGGAGACCACGGCAGCAAAGGAGATGGCCTATGCGATGACTGACGCCCAGGAATGGAAGAACGTGACCTGGGTGGTGGGCGAAGCCGGATGCGGCAAGACCACGGCAGCGCGGCTTTACGAGCGTGAGCACAGCGGTGCCTACTACGTTCTGTGCTCGGAAGACATGAAGCGGAGCGACTTTATCCGCGACATTGCGAAGAAGATAGGCTTGAGGACTGACGGCATGACGATAAGAGACATGCTTGACGCAATCATCGGCGCGCTGATACAGACGGAGAACCCGGTGCTGCTGTTCGATGAAGCTGACAAGCTGACGGAAAGGGTGTTCCACTACTTCATAGACCTGTATAACAGGCTTGAGGACAAATGCGGCATCGTGTTTTTCTCGACCTCTTATATCAAGCGCAGGATGAAGATGGGACTGCGTTATGACAAGAAAGGCTATAACGAGATACACTCCAGGATAGGACGCAAGTTCTTCGAGCTGGAGCAGACAAGTCCGAACGACGTTTATGCGATCTGCGTGGCGAACGGACTGACCGACCGCAAGAAGATAGCTGAGGTGGTGAAGGACGCTGAGCAGTATGACTTCGACCTGCGGAGGGTGAAGAAAGGTGTACACAGAGTGAAGCAGATGGACGCTTGAACGGTGTTCAAATAACATTCAAACGATATGAAAAGAGCGATAAGCGTGAGCGAGCTGCTTGCGATGAAGAAGCAGACCTACAAGCTGAGCGACGAGTGGCGCGAGGCGTTTGGCGAGCCTGAGCGGAACGGAGTGTGGTTCGTGTGGGGTCGAAGCGGAAGCGGCAAGACGAGTTTCGTGCTGAAGCTGTGCAAGGAACTATGCCGATTCGGGCGAGTGGCTTATGACAGTCTGGAGGAAGGTTCGAGCCTGACGATGAAGAATGCCTTTATTAGAGCTGGCATGCAAGATGTGGCGCGGAGGATGGTGCTTCTTGACGGTGAGAGCATGGAAGAGCTTGACAAGCGTCTGTCGAAGCGCAAGAGTCCGGACACGGTGATCATCGACTCGTTTCAGTATACGAGAATGAGCTTTGAGGACTATTTGGCTTTCAAGGCTCGGCATCCGAACAAGCTGCTTGTGATAATAAGCCAGGCAAGCGGCACGAAGCCGAAGGGTCGTACAGCAGAGAGCGTGATGTATGATGCGACGCTTAAGATATGGGTGGAGGGCTATCGTGCATTCTCGAAGGGCAGATTTTTCGGTGACAAGGGCTACTACACCATCTGGGCGGAGCGAGCCGAAGAATACTGGACCAACAACGACAAGAAGCAATGAGCAAAGATATGAACGACTACCGGCAGGGTGACACGATATACATCCTGCTGAAGAAGAGCCAGGCGGAGAGCGTGATGGACGAATGGCTGGAGGGTAAATGGCAATGTGACCTGACGGCACACCGCAGCCAGAAGAACAAAGGGTGTGTGGTGCTGGAAACTACCGACCTGATGTTTGCGGCACGGATTATCCAGTGGCACACTTATGAGAAAGTAACATATAAACGCGAGAAACAATGAGCAGTAAGCACCGAATGATATGGCTGACGCCCCCAGTTTACGGCAGCAAGGAAGAACGGATCGAGAGCCGAGGATATACTTGCGAATACTGTCATGGTCAGGGCGGTTTTTTAGGCGACCGGAGCAGCCCGAACGACAGCGAATGGAAGATTTGCCCCGTATGTGAGGGCAGCGGCAAGATGGATGCCGAAGTGACCATCAAGTGGAAACCCAACAAACGAGAAAATGACAAACAAAGAACCCATAAATATTGACACAATGAAAGTTTTAGACGAGTTGAAAGCGTGGCTGAACGCAGAGCGCAAGGCCCGCAATGAGAAAAAGGCTGCGAAGAAAGCGGCAGCTTTGGTTAGAGAGAGCGAAGCGATAGTTCAGGCGCGCGAGTTCAGCGGTGAGGTGTACGTATGTTTCAACAACGTGCCTATACTGCCAGCCGACGGGCTGACCTGGGACGTTCCGACGACACTTGCCGTGGCGAGGGAGGCGTGGCTGAAATGGAAAGAAAAGGAGGCGGAGCATGAACCACGTCGATAACTACGGGAAGTTCTACAAGCTGCTGAAGCTACTTCCCGGCGCAGACAAGGAGACCTTGGTGCGGCAGTTTACCAACGAGAGAACCGAGCACCTGCGGCAGATGACCCAGACGGAGTATGAGCTGATGTGCAAGGAAATGGAACGTGTGGCAGGCTACGACGAACGGCGTGCCGCTCTGCTGAAGGCGAAGCGCAAGGCGCGTAGTGGCGTGCTGCATCAGATGCAGCTGTGGGGTGTGAACACGGCAGATTGGAAAGCCGTGGACCGCTTCTGCGAGGACAAACGGATAGCGGGCAAGGCATTCCGCTTCCTGGACAGCGTGGAACTGTCAGACCTGAACACGAAACTGCGTGCCATGAACCGCAAGAAGAAAGAAAACGAGTAATGAACCCATAAAAAGAAAAGACAATGGAAACAAAGAACGAGACAGTAGACCCCTTGAAGGGTATGACAAAGGAGCAGCGTGCCGAGCTGTTAGCACGGCTGCAGACCGAGGCTAAGAACGACCGCATGGCGAAGCGCGAGAGCTACGAGGCGCTGCGTGGGCAGTTTATGCATGACGTGCTGGGCAGAGCGGAGAACTTGGAAAGTGAGGTTTCGGGCTTCAAGAAATGGCTTGATGACGAGGTGACAGCTTTCACGAAACTCATGCGCGAGTATGGCGCTGTGAAGAACGAGAGCCAGCAGAGCTACACGATCACTGACGGGGACTTCAAGCTTGAGGTGAAGTTTAACAAGGTGAAGGGCTTTGACGAGCGTGCAGACCTCGCAGCCGAGCGCCTTGTGGACTATCTGAAGCGCTACATGGAGGCGAGCGAGAAGGGTGTGGAGGACCCGATGTATCAGATGGCGATGACGCTTCTGGAGCGCAACAAGACGGGTGACCTGGACTACAAGAGTATCTCAAAGCTTTATGAGCTGGAGGACCGCTTTGACGAGGAGTATGCAGAAATCATGCGTCTGTTCAAGGAAGCCAATGTGGTTCAGGCCACGGCGACGAACTACTACTTCTCTAAGCGCAATCCGGAGAACGGCGTGTGGAGCCGCATAGAGCCGAGCTTCTGCCGATTGTGATGATGTGCTGGGCCTTTTTGAGCCTTTCTGAGCCTTTTGAGGGCGCAAGATGAATAAAGCCACCTAAATATGAGCGATTTAGGTGGCTTTTTGCTTGCGGTTTAAGGGAAAAAGTTTATTTTTGCAGACTATGAGCAAAGGACGAGACAAGGCACTGATAAGCGCAAGAGACAGAAAGCTGTTTGAGCGCTATTACTATTGGACTGAAGTGAAAAGACTTCGGTTCGATGACGCATTGCAGAAACTCTCGTCGGAAGAGTTTTTCATCAGTGAAGGCCGCATTATGCAGATAATCCGCAAGATGATACGCGAAGGCGAGAAGGTGGACGGTGCGGAGCTTCCAGCCGTTGGTTTCAGCGGTTTTCGCGTATCACCGAAAGCGAAATGCGACGTGCGGCAACTTTCACTTTTTCCGTGACAACGGACTCTGATACCGTTGTCTTGTAAGACATTTCATAAACCTTTATACCATGGCTGAACGTGTAGAAGCGTGAGGCTGTGCGTACGAGAGCACCATCATCTGCAGGCCGAAAGTTCTGCAGGACGGCATGTAACTCATGGCGCAGAGCGTTGCGCTCATTGATGCGTTCGGTGGTGTCAGAGCCATAGTGCGTGTCATCGTAGCAGTCGATGCAGAGGCGTATGCGTACAGTACAGACCCCCTTCTGAATGCCTGATGCGAGATTGGACCATTCAGTTTCAGGGGCATCGATGAGGACGCACGGGAATGTGATGGGGTACATCTGGCGTTCATCGTCGGTGTCGTCGATGTTTTCGAGTTGGCCGTAGTCCTCGTCAACAAGCGAGAGCGCAGGAATGGACGTAGCAATAAGGGGTATGAGTTCAGATATTAAGTATTCCATTTTCTATACGTTTAATAGAGTCGTTGATAATCGTGTTAATTTTCTGTTTCAACTCACGGCTATCGCCCATGAACTGACGCTGCGGGATGCGAGCAGTGATGTTCAGTTTGGACTTCTTGGTGAGTGCGAGTGCGCGCCACTTGGCGGCTGTAGCCGGGAGCTGTTTTGGCAGCTTGCCCTTGCCCTTGACACCTGCGAGAGCATAGACCTTGGCCCATGCGAAGCGCCGCATGCGCTTGGTGACAGACGGGTGTGTGTTGAGGGTGCCCCCATTGTTGTGTATGGCAGCATAGGGCACAGGGTTTGTGACCGTGACCTGTCCGGGCTGTGAGGAGTACTGAATGGATCGCATGAGGTGGTCACGGCGCGAAGTGAGCGGCGTGTACTTGGCATCGGGACCGCCTTCACGTTGTCGTTGTGTAGTCTTCCATGGGTGTAGCCCATCGTCACGCCAGCCAGCATCGCGGAAGTTTTGTTTGAAATGATTGACGGCTACGATGCCCACCTTGCGTGGCAGTCGGTCGCGGACTTCGCGTTCGATGTCGTCCTTGAGTCGGACGATGCGCTTTTGGATTTCTTTTGCGTCCATGGTCAGAATACTATTAAGTGAAGAACTATAGCGGCAATGATACCGCCGAGAAGTGTGCAGAGCCAGTCGATCCAGTCCCAGGGGTTTCCGTAGAGTCGGTCTTTGAGTTCGAGACACGATGCGGCAACAACTGCGGCATAGACAGCAGCATAGAAAGAACCTGCGAGAGCGGCGACGATGAAGCCTCCGGTTAGATGCTTGTAGCGGTTGGATGCCACGAAAAACTTGAAAAAATTGTTCATAACGTTTGTTTATTAAATAATTATTATTACCTTTGCGATGTGGGGGGAGCGTTTAATCCCGTAAGGGACACGTCCCCCATTCCAGCCAGGGTTTTCACTCTGGCTTTTTTGTTAATATTATTTTTTCTTTGTCTATGCAATAAATGTACTTGAAGAGACGATACTGCGATGTGCCTTTTAGTCCATTGAATTTGGCAAATCCTGTTTCAAAAGTCTCACGGTCAAAATTATCATTCGGGAAGAAAATTACCGCCACTTCAGCATCTGGTTTTGAAACGCAGTGCTTGAGAGCTTGCCGTATGTTATTGGCGGTTGCCGTTTCAGCTCCTGCAATCTCAAAGAGCATATCGTCCCATGTGCCTTCAGTATTTTTATGATTGAGAATGGTATGGTCCTCTTTTTCTAAGATGACCTTATGTCCATTTCTAAAACCAATGTCCTGTGCCGTTATCTCATACCAGCCTTTCTTTTTGTCTATATTGTGGTCAATATGAGTGGCTTTTAACCCCATACTCGTTTCATCGAAAAGGACATCCTTATAAGAAGTATTATTGCTATACTGCAGAAATTCTCTGTATCGATCGTCTCGCTCCTTATTTGGAAATGTGGCGTTGATTTTCGCACACTCAAAGCAATGCTTTTTCTCGTTTTTGAAAAACGCTTGAGCCTTATTCTTTACACCCTTGTTGAACGGACACGCTACGCAGGACTTAGGGAAATAGGGATGGTCTTGTGAGAAGGTGTGCCCATCCTTTCCGGGGTTGTTGGTGAGTCCTGGCTGTGGAGCCTCGCCTGCGAACTCCGCCTTCAGTTCTGGCGTAGGTGGGTCGTCGGTCTGTTCAAGTGAACACTTGCAGTTCCATCGGTCGCCGGGGTGGTGTTCGTCCCAGAACGGGTCGGAGACGGGCAGCGTGAGCTTTCTCTCCCAAAAGGCGCGGTGGCTGCTCTCGGGCTTTGGCGACGTGGTTGGCATCCAACGGAGGTTGGGCATAACATCAGCATCGCGGATGAACTGCTGCCAGTCGGCGGCATTATGGGCACGTATGAGAGCCGTGTCGTACTCGGTGCGCAGCCACGCGCCGACATAGTGGGAAGATATACTTTTTACATCGTCAGCCCACTGGCGGAAGGGGTTTAACGTGCCGTCGGGATTGAGGAGGCGTGCCGCCATTCGCTCGGACATGGAATGCACCTTGAAGGCAGCAAAGACCTCGTTGGAATGACGGAGGGCGGCGAGGAAGCTGTCACGATGTGTAGGCGCACTGCTCTGCAGCAAGCCCGAGACCGTGGCCTCGTTGAGAACGCGCAGTACCTCGCGCCACATTGTAGGCTCGACGGCACGCGAGGTGTCGAAGCCGTTGTATATGGCACGGAGATACTGCTGCAGCACATCGGTGGAGAACGTGAACGAGGGCGCGACATTGTGGAAATGTTCCGAGCAACAGGCACATGAGCCGTCGTAATAGAGCCTATCGATCAGAAGTCGGAATCCGCCCCTGGCAACGGGGCGAGCCCGAAAAAACCTCTCAAATGGTTTTTTATCGTTTTTTGAACGGTGTTTGAGCCGTCTTTTTTGTTGTCCTCCTTATGGTTGTGCCCATCATCGTCTGGAGCGTTGAGCGCATTGCGCATGGCGACCCTCTCCGCCTCCTTCTGCGCCTTGAGCTCGTCGTAGTTGTCGGGCTTGGCTATGCAGAAAGTTTCGTAGAGATAGTCATCGTCGATGGGGAGTCCCATGGAAGATAGCTTCTGCACGATGTCGATTTGCTGCGATGGATTGATTTTGTCCTTTTTGGCATAGACGAACTCGCCACCCTCGACATTGAACCCGAGGTCGGCGAAGATCTGCCGCATGTCGTAGTTGAGAATGTCGAGAATGAAATCGCGGTCATCGGCGTTCATTTCGTCCTCTTCCTCCTTGTGCACCTCACCAAGCGCTTGTGTTCCTGTTTCTTTGGCATCGGTTGTGAGTGTATTGCCGAGCACGCGGATTGAAATTTTGGAGTCCCAATATTCGGCAAATGTTTTGTAAAGCTCTGACGAGCCCGACTTGTTGGCCGCCTCGATGAGCGTAAGTTCGGAATCCTTTGGGTGTATGTAGACCGCATTGGCACCCTGCGAGCGCGCTTCTGCGACCAGTCGGCGACGTGCCTGCTCGTCGCCAGCATCATAGGTGTACTCACGGATAGGCATACCGAAAATATTGCAGAAGCGTGCCCAATCAGCCATGTCGCCACGCTTGTAAAGGACGGCAGGTAGGAGTTCGGCAAAAATTCCGAGCTCACGCTCCTTTCCGACAAAGAGCATATTGGGAAACTGCTCAACCGGTATACCATCTATCTCCCCCTGGTACTTGAGAATGCGCCGGTGTATAGGGTCATAGTGTTTACGGTTGATGAGATCATAGCGTATGAAGCCATCATCATCGCGCCAGAACTGCATGATTGAGAAGCCGTAAAACTCAGAAAGGACACAATCCTTTCGGAACTGCTTGAACCATGGCGAGCGAATCTGACTGTTGATTTCCTCGTCGGGTTCGCCGTTGCGCTGGAACTCTATGGGTATCTTGGTGACCCCTCTCAACCGCTTTGCGAGCACCCCCGATAGATGGAGGTCGAGCATAGCGGACTCATACATGTCGTAGAGTCGGACTCGGTTGGAATAGTCGATGCCCTGCGCTGCCTTGACAGACGCCATGTAGGCTTTCATGTCGAAGAAGAAGACCTCAGGCATCTGCAGCACGATGTCGGGCTGTCGCTGCCCGGGTGATGTGAGCATACCACCCTGTGTGATGCGTTTTTGTGAGGTACGCATAGACCTATTTGTTTTTAAGTTCTTGTTAGCCATATTGATGATGATTTATGATCAGAGAAAGACAGGTCGTACCTCGTCGGCAGCAATCTGCCACCGCGAATTGTCGGCCAAAGTGTCGTCGGGTAGCAGCGGTGCCCCATCGATAGTGATGTCGCCAGCCATTACGCCTTTAAGCCACTCAATGGCGCGGTCGTAGCGGTCCTGCCGTATCTTCGCAATCTTGTAGGGATTGTGCTGACAAAAGATGTGAAACACAGCGATGTCTACGGCGAACATGAGAATGAGTGCGTGGCGTTCTGCCCCACGCGCGGAGAATATAGCGTCGCAGTCGTAGGCTTTGTTGAGATAAGACCGCATTTCGGCAACGGCTCGGTCCTCGCACACCTCTATGATTTGCGGGTCGTAAGCCGTTGTGTCCTTTCGCAACAAGGCATCGAGGATGTCGCGGTGAATAGAGGCGTCGTAATCGGATAATGAAATAAAGTTGTCCATATAAAAACATGATATTTTGAGTTTTGAAATTGTTATTACATACGATACGGGTTGTCCTCGTTGAGCTCGGCATAAGAGACGGTGTATGTAGGCTCCATCTCAGCCGTCTTGATGTCGTTGATGGTGACCGCTCCCTCGACGGCATCGGGTCCGTCGGCAGGATAAGGCAGCGTGAGCTCGAAGAGCTTGAACTGGTTTATGAGTTCCTGCATCATGGGGTTGTCCCGCTCCTGCTCGTTGAAGACCCAACGACACTCTCGGTCGATGGGTTCGAGATTGGCCTCGATGCGCGTAGCCTTGTCTGTCTTTTTGCGGTCGTCGCCCTTGATGTAAAGCTCCCGTCGTCGGTCGCGGCACTGATCACGCAGCAGCGGTCGGAAGACCTGGTTGAAAAACGGGTCCTGTAGCTTGTTGTTCTCCATATACCAATAGACATTGGCTTTATGTGCGACATAATCGTCCATGGCAAAATACCACGATATGAAGTTGGCATTGGTCTCGCGGGCGAGGAAAGCCTTGATGACATAGTAGACCCCCTTGAGCTTGCCAACAAGAACGAGCGCCTTTGTTGACGAGGCCTTTTTGCGAGAATCAGAGTAAGCAGGGTCGCCATATCCGATGAGGAAGCGGAACTTTACCGTAAGGCAGGTTCTTGAAGATTTTTCCTTCTGCCACGGGGTTGTTGAAATATTCGCCTTGCTGCGCCTTTACTGAGATTTTGGAAAGGATGCGGTCTATTTGCTCCTCCTTGTTCTTCTGCGGCCATGTGGAGCGTCCTGCGGCGTCGCGTATATTGACAATATCCCATGAGTTAGCGAGATGTCCTGCGCGTGTGATGCAGCAGTCCTTTGCGATGATGTTGCCACACCAAAGAACCAACGTTGGTTCAGAGATGGAACGTGTAGGATAAAGCGCGTGCTCCGCCCAGTCCCATTTCTTGTCGAGCGTGACTGGGTTTCGGCAGTCTTCATCGGTGTCGTAATCATCAAAATAGAGGATGTCGGGACGTATGGCCTCGTTGCGCATACCACGTGGAGCAGAACCTGCTCCGAGGGCAATGAACTTGGCTCCACAGCGGCACGAAAACTCAGAATCAGTCCACTGCCCGATGGTGGTCTGCTCGCCGTAGAACTGGCGTATGCGCGGATTAGACTCGAAATTTATTTTGAACGGAAGGAGCAGACGCTTAGCCGAGTCGATGGTAGCCGATGCCAGAGCGACAAAGCGCTTGCGCCGTGTGAGCGTAAGGAACATGAGAATGAACATGGCGACGGTGGACTTTGCCAGCTCGCGCGACCATGAGAGCACCTCGTACCACTCGTCGTTGGCAATGACGCGCCGTATGGCCCGAATATGGAACGGTGCGAACTCGTATTTTGCGTAAGCAGGGAAAAAGAACTTTATCCATTCTATTGGGTCGCGTTCAAGTTGAGCACGTTGGCGCTCTATGTCCTGACGCGTGAGGCTGTTGTCTACCTCAACACCGCGCAGTAGGCTTTTGTGAAACTCCTCCCAAACGGCAAGAGACTGTCTGTCTTTAGCTGTAGCCATTACTTACGGGCCCTCCCTGCCTGATCCTTGATGAACGCATCGAAATAGTCGTTGAACGTGCGTGCCGCTTCGGCATCGACGGGGCGCAGCCATGAGAGGAACCGCATGGCAACAGAGACGCAATCGGATACGCCGATGTCCTGTTCCAGCTTTTTGACGGCTCCAGCAGTTTTGACGATGGCATCGGCCTCCTCGGTTGTCGGGAAGCGTTCGCCAGGCTGTCGTGCTTCGATTCGCTTGTTGATTTCGGCGAGTTGGCGCTTATATTGCGCGATGAGCTGTTCCGTTGTGATGGTGCGTGAAGCCTTCAGCTCCTCCCATGCTCCATCGCGGACCCACCGCGAAACAGTCTGACGTGTGGTTCCCACCTTAGCTGCAATCTCCTCCTGGGTGTATGCTCCGTCGAGGAAGAGAGACTGGGCTATGCCTTTTTTGTCGATATTGTTTTTTGTCATAAGATGAAATAAAAAATGCTTGTTAACAGGATGCAAAGTTCTATGTTTTCGGGTACAAGTTCAAACCGATGTTTTATGATGACGCCAGGAAAAGTGACGATAACATCAGGAAATGACACTATAAAAACACGGTTTGCAAGCGGACGGATTTTTATAGAATTTTGCAAGCGGAAATTAAAAAACAGAACACGAAATGAAGTTTTTCAACACAATACCCGGTGACGGCGAGGTGGCCATACTGCTGTACGGCGACGTGGGCGACGGCCAGAAGGTGGACAGTGGGCGCGTGGTGAGCGAGCTGATGGCTCTGCAAGCGCAATACGACAAGATAGACGTAAGGATAAACTCAAACGGCGGCGACGTGTTCAGCGGCATAGCGATATACAATGCGCTGCGCACCTCGAAGGCTGACATAACGATATATGTGGACGGTGTGGCAGCGAGCATAGCAGGCATAATCGCTCTATGCGGCAAGCCCCTCTATATGTCGCCGTACGCGAAACTGATGCTGCACGCCGTAAGTGGCGGTACATGGGGCAACGCCTCAGCCCTGCGCCAGACAGCAAGCATGATGGAGACGCTACAGGGCGACCTGGCACGCATGATAGCCCACCGTTGCGGTATGGAGGCAAAGGATGTGACCGCCCGCTACTTTGACGAGAAGGACCACTGGATAAGCGCAGAGGAAGCGGTGAGTATGAAACTGGCAGACGGACTGTACGACATGGGGGAGAAGCCCGAAACGGAGCCGAAGACTGCCGGTGAGGTATATCAGTATTTCAACAACCGGCTGCAGACGCAGCCACAAAACCAGAATAAAGACATGGCACTATTAGAAGAACTGAAGAAAATGCCCACGTTCAAAGATGTGAACAGCGAGGCAGAGCTGCTGATGAAAGCCCAGCAGCTGGAGAACCAAGCGACCAAGGCAGAAGCCCTGGAGAAAGCCAACAAGGCGTACAAGGAGAAAGCCGAGGCAGCCGAAGCAGCCGAGGTGGAGGCTATCGTAAACAAGGCTGTGAGCGACGGCAAGATTGGCAAGGAGCAGGTGGCGACCTTCAAGGCTCTGATGAAGAGCGACCGTGCAAACACCGAGTCTCTACTGAAGGGCATGAAAGCCCAGAAGCCCCAGATGCGTGCAGCAGTTTATATCGACGAGCACCCCACCGGCAGCAGCTTTGCCGACAAGAGCTGGGATGAGCTGGACAGATGCGGTCTGCTTGCAGTGCTGAAGAACTCAGACCCGGGAATGTTTGCAGCGAAGTATAAGGAACGCTTCGGTGTGGACTATAACAACTAACGGAATAATAACGAAAGAAAAAGGAGAAAAAAGAAATGGCATTGAACAAACAAATCTGGCTGAACACTATTGTCGAGAACTTCTACCCCGACAACTCGTTTGCCTCGAAGAGTATTGACGACTCAACCTTTGTGAGCTACAAGACGGTACACATTCCGAATGCGGGCACCCCGTCGGGTGTGGAAATAAACCGCACAAAGAAGCCCGCGAGCGTGAGCCAGCGCACGGACAACGAGCTGACCTACGACATGGACGAGCTGACCACGAACCCCATCTACATTCCGAACATCGACACTGTGGAGCTGAGCTACGACAAGCGTAACAGTGTGCTGAGCAACGACCGCCAGCAGCTGCAGAAGGTGGCGGCTCAGAACCTGCTGTATCGCTGGGCGAAGGGTGCGAACACACTTAGCACCAGCGGTGCGGCGCGCGAGGCGCATACTTCGGAAACCGCGACCGGCAACCGCAAGAAGTTTACGAAAGCGGTAGTGATGGCGGCGATGGTTAAGATGAACGTGGACGACGTGCCGACAGAGGGCCGCTATATGCTGCTTGACGCTGTGCAGTATGCAGATCTTTTGGACGACCTGACAGACAAGGAGCTCTCGGCATTCCAGGCATTGGCAAATGTGAGCAAGGGCGTGATGGGACAGCTCTATGGCTTCAGC
>OHEI01000280.1_pt1 | contig 21631 bp, 19 predicted proteins | sample 1567241 | NCBI WGS metagenome assembly OHEI01 (sample SAMEA3879565, study PRJEB24766) | human gut metagenome | biome: human-associated habitat; feature: feces | place: USA | collected 1985/1987 | reverse complement strand
TCGCTAATAGTTTATTTCTCAATCGGTTAAGTCAAACCGATAAAAATCTAAAATAAGATTGGTTATTTTCATTATTATAGATACCTATGCTTACACTATAAAAATCAGATGATTCATTTATTTCAACACCAATCTTGTATTTACTTGGGTCTGATGGAACTGTAATTTTATCCATGCCTATTTGAAAAGTTATAGTTCCATCACCATTATCTTTCTTTATCTGGTTGATTATATCCTCCGAAGAATAATCCATGCTCCTAAACACAGCTTGAGGAGATGTATCCCAAACTTGTTGCCTAACAGGATAATTTACCCAAGTATTCCACTGTACTCTATTATTCTCTATGTGAGGCATTTGTACGGGTAGATAGTTAGGAAAAGTATATCCCATACCTTTGACAAAACCGGTATAAGGAAGTCCCATGTTTTGCAAAAAAAGATACTCTTCAAATGATATTACTTGATTTGTTTTATATTGCATAATTTCTTATTTCACCCACCGATTATCAAATTCAATACCATTCACGCTTACACTCTCAGGAGAGAGAATCAAAGTAGTTGACAATCCTTGCCCCAAAGCTTCGACAACCCGTTTCAGATTGACACAGTACGCATTCGTAAACGCCACCTCAAATATCACCCCGGATGTTCCGGTCTTGAACAGAACTGCCCCGTTCTTTTTCACCCACGGTTTCACAGCCCATCCGTAGATGTTGCTTTTCACCGTCTGCGAAAGGGTTATCATGATTCGTCCCCCTCGCACTTCGCCTTCCGGTTGGTTCTTTAGGTTATCTACTGGCTGGTGAAAACCTATTTTGAACTGTTCCACTGCATATTCGTCACCGTCAACGCTGAATATGACATTCACGTTGCTGTCCACTTGCGGAAAATTAAAAACTCCCATAACGCTGTTGTTTTTAAAACACCCACTGATTTTCAAACTCTTCTGTACCGAATGCCAGTTTCTGTGCCTGTACGGTCAGTTTGGTCGCAATATAGCTTTTGCCCTGCCGGATATAGCTGATTTCCATATCCACACAGGTCGCTTTCTCAAACAGTATCTTTTCGAGTGTGGAGCCTTGGTTGTCATGAACTACGATGGCTCCGCTCTGGTATTTACGGGCATCCAGCATCCACTGGATCATGTCACGGTTGGGAAGATGAGGGTAGGTTACATAAAACGTGCCGCCTTTTACCTCGGTCTGTGCCTGTCCTTTGATATCTATCCCTTGGGCAAATCCGAATTCGCAGCCGATGAGCTGGTAGCTGTCCTTGTACATGTCGGTCAGTGAGGAGGCAGCCAGGTTGCCTATCTTTAAGAATACGGTATATCCAAACATACGATACTTGATTATTGGTGAATATTCCAGGTTAATTCATTCTGTTCGTCCAGACCTACCTCCAGACTTTTTCCTTTGCCCAGCTCCTCGTTGATGATAAGCCGTGAAATCGGTCTGCGCAGATAGTTACGGATCACACCGGCCACTTGGCGGGCACCGTATTTGGGCGTGAATCCTTTGTGTGCAAGCATCTTACGGGCATCATCGGTGATGGTTATGCCGATACCCTGCTTGTCCAGAAGTTTTCTGACTCCGTTGAACTGTATGTCGAATATTTTCAGGAGTATGTCTTCGCGGATGGGGGAGAACGGAACGATTTCAGACAGGCGTGCCAGAAATTCCGGACGGAAATGTTGCCCCATCACCTCCATGATCTGGGTGGTGGACGGAACATTGCCGGACTCAAGTTGCTTGGTCAGCCACTCGCTTCCTACATTGGATGTGAACAGCACGATGGAGTTGGAGAAATCCCCTTCCTTGCCCAGACGGTCATGCAGTTTTCCCTCGTCCATGATTTGCAGGAAAATGTCATATACGGACGGATGCGCTTTCTCTATTTCATCAAAGAGGACAACGGCGTATGGCTGTTGCCGTATTTTATTGACCAGCATGCCGCCTTCCTCATAGCCCACATATCCCGGAGGCGCTCCGTACAGCAGGGCAGCGGAGTGTTCTTCCTTGAACTCGGACATGTCAAAGCGGATCATGGATTTCTCGTCATTGAACAGGGCTTCCGCCAGTGCTTTGGCAAGTTCGGTCTTGCCGGTACCGGTGGGTCCCAGCAGGAAGAAGGAGCCGATGGGCTGTCCCGGCTTGTTCATGCCGCTACGGGATTCCAGGATGGCATCCGTCAATGTCTTCAGGGCCTGGTCCTGTCCGACGACGCGTCGCCTCAGATAATCTTCCATATTGAGTAGCCGTTCCTTTTCCTGCGACTGTATCTTGCCGATAGGGATGCCTGTCTTGCTGGCGACAACGGCGGCTACCTCATAGATACCCACCTCCTCTATTTTCTTCTCTGCAAATTGGAGGAGGACGTTCAATGCGTTTCTCAGATAGCCGGTCAGTTCTTCATACTCCTGCAATTCATGAATGTCCGCTTCATCGGGTATGACTCCTAAAAGGATGGGGCTTAATTTGTTGTGCATTACGAAAAGCAGCGTTTTCAGTTCTTCGGTCTTTTCCTGAAGGTCCTTTTCGTCCTTTTCTATTTCATCCAGCCCGGACAGCAGGGTCTCCACATTCTTCTTTCCTGTTTCATTGACCATCTTGATGGCGGAGAGCGTCATGTCCAGCAGACCGATGGCGGAATCAGGCAGACGGCGGTCTTTGATATACCGTTTGGCAAGACGGACACATTCGGCTACGGCTTCGTTGCTGATTCTTACATGATGGTAGTCCACGTATTGTTTCTGCACGGAGTGTAGCATCTGGATAGCGGACTTTATGTCCGGTTCGCTTACCTGTATGACCTCGAAACGGCGGCTGAAAGCATGGTCCGGCTCGATTATTTTGCGGTATTCGTCAATGGTGGTGGCACCGATGACGGTCAGGTCGCCGTGCGACAGTTCGGATTTCAATACATTTCCCGCACCGGTATTTCCTTGTCGGTTGTCCAGCAATACATGGATTTCGTCAATAAACAGGATTGCATTGTCGATATTCCGCAATTCTTTCAAGATGTTTTTCAGGCGGTCCTCGATTTCCCCCTTGTAGGTGGCTCCCGCAATCAGGGAGGCGTTGTCCAGTTCAAATACACGGGTTTCTTCCAGAAACGAGGGTACTTTATGGTTGACTATGTCCCAGGCAAGTCCGTAAACCAGTGCTGTCTTTCCTACTCCGGCATCACCGACAATCAGGACATTGGACTTGCTCCGGCTTCCCAGTATCTCCATGATCATACGGTTTTCACGGTCGCGGTTGATGACCGGATGCAGCTTGTTGGCCGCATCTTCGGTTAGATCCACACAGTATTTGCCCAAGAAGGAGGATGAGGCGGAAGTCGGGGCATAGGACTTCTCCGTGGCGGCGGAAGGACATGCCGGCTGCCCGTTACCTATATATATGGAATGGATATCCTTTTCCAGAATGGGGAAAGACCTGAGCTGGTCGCTGGAAAAAGCGACACCGGGCTTTGCCAGTGCCAATAACACACAGATGGGATTGATGTCGAACAGCCCGAACTGGATTCGTGCATCGTCTGCGGCACGGAAAACGGCGTCAATCCGTTCCGAAGGCTTGATTTCGGACAACTGGGTGGATTTCGGGCATTGTTCGATATACACATCCGCCCATTCCTCCAGATAGCCTAAATCCTTGCCTATACTTATTATAAAATCTCTTAACCCTACATCTTTATGAAGTAGAGCCTTCAACAAATGCGAGGGTGTATAACACTCGTTCGCATTTTCACGAGCCACTGCAAGTGCTATGTTAAGCGCAATTTTTACAGAATCATCAAGATTGATGAAACCAACTCCTGTTTCCATAATCGTAAGATTTAAAAATTGCGCAGGAGAACATTGCAAATATAAGGCAAAAAAAATAATTCGGCTATTGTTGGCAGCGTTTTTTTTATGCTTATGGGCATATTTTCGGTAAAAACAAGAAAAAATCATCAAAAGTTCTTTGTAGTTTTCAGAAAATGCCATATATTGGGCGCAGAAATTGAAGGACAAAGATAGGACTGTAGCAGGCCTCCTTTGACCGAATATTTCAAAATCAACTTATTTTTTAATTTAAAACTTTGAGAATATGGCATTTAAAGCGTCATTTAAGTTTTCGGACTCAAGAGAGTTTGATGTACTGACCTGGAGAGTTAAGTTCAATCGTGATGTGGACCCCAAAGGCCGTCCGGCATCTGACATTTATGGTGGCACAATCTATGTGGAAATCGAATCAACTCCCGATACCATTGTGCTGGATAAGATGTTCAAGCAGTACCAGCCCGTAAACGGAAACATCGTCTTCAAGAAAGCGGATGAAGATGCCAAAATGAAGGAATTGGTGTTCGAAAATGGTTATGTGGTGGATTACGAAGAGGCACTGAATGTGGCTAACCCTTATCCGATGACAATCAAGTTCGCCATTTCTGCACAGACCGTGAAGATGGACGAGGCTACATTTGTACAGGATTGGCCGGAAAACAACTAACGGTTGTTTTCTAATCAAAGTTTTTAAGGTGCCGGAATATACCAATTCCGGTTATTTCGGCACCAAAAAACATACCGACCAGTCGGATTATTTATTTAAAATCATAGTTTAAGATAGTATGGGAGCAAGTTTTCTGAATTTGGTGGCTACTAAAGTAACCGTGAAAGGAGAAGAACAGAAATTCGTTTCACTGCATCTCCGTCAGGGTTTCAACCGGCATCACACCTTCACTGTGGTGGTGAATTATCTGTCGCCTAACAATACGTTCCAACAGACCCCGGAAAAATTCATCGGCTACATCGGGGAGACTGCCAGCATTTCATTTGTCCATAGGCAGACGGGTGAAAGTTATGACTTCGAGGGAATCATCACTCAAGTGGAAATGGTTGGAAGCATGGGCGAGACAGGCGGAGTGGCCATTCACGGAACAAGCCCTACGATACTGTATGAGAACAACAGGACACTCGATTCTTGGATGGATCAGTCCCTCTCTACCATAATAAAGGAGGTGACGCAGGAGTATGGAAAGGTCAATTTGGTTTCCAATCCCAAGTATGCGGCGCCCATACCCTACATGGCGCAGTATAACGAGAGTGTCTTTGACTTTATGAATCGCCTTTCGGCTCTTTATGGGGAGTGGTTCTATTATGACGGGACGAAAGTTTATTTCGGCAAGCCTGACAGGGACAATACGGAGAAGATTGTTTATGACATGGATTTGGAGGAGGTACGTCTGGTTGCCAATCTGGTACCGGGTAAATCCGCAAGATACGATTATGTAGCGCAGGAGAACAAACAGCATAATGCGGATACGCCTGCCAAACCGGATGGCATGAACGACCTTCAGTCTATTGCACACAGCTGCTCTGAGAAGGCATATACCGCAAAAACGACCTCGGCTGCCGACCCCCATGTAACGGACAAGGCGGAACTGGACGAACAGATGAGGATTGTAAAGAATGCGTCTGGTGCCAATCTTCTGAACATCAAAGGCATAGGAAAGACTTGCCGGATAAGGATTGGTGAAATCATCGATGTTTCTTTCCCTGACAGGATGAAACTGCCTCCTTTAGGCAAGTTCCGTATTGTCGGGATTGAGCATGAGGTACGCCGTGACGGACATTACTCCAATAGTTTTGTCGGTGTGCCGGACGGTACGGTACATATTCCTGTTCCCGATGTGAAGCGGCCGTTGGCGTTGCCGGAACTGGCTACGGTGAAGGAAAACAACGACGACAAGGGACAGGGACGTGTGAAGGTGGCTTTCGACTGGCAGAAAAACGGCAAGACAACCAATTGGATCAGGGTGCAGACTCCTAATGCGGGAGTAAGTGGTGCGGTTCCCAAGAATCGCGGATGGGTATTTGTTCCGGAAGTCGGCGATCAGGTTATGGTAAGCTACGAGCATGGCAACCCGGACCGCCCCTATGTTACGGGATCGGTGTTCCATTCCGGTTCTGGTAAAGGAGGGGACAAGGACAACAAGGTCAAGAGCATTATCACACGCAGCGGCAATGCCATCGTTTTCGATGATGAAACGGGAAGCATCGTTATTACCGACCAGACGGGAAAACAGCTGATCATGTTGGATGGCACGGATGCCATTACCGTCATGGCGAAAAAGAGCATTACCCTTACCAACGAGGCGGAATCGGTCATCGTAATGGATGATAAGTCGATAGGCTTGCAGGCCGATACCATTGCTCTCGAAGGCAGGAAAAGTGTAACATTGCTGTCCGGCAACGAATGTATGGTGCTCAGCAGCGAAAAGAGTATAATTAGCAGCAGCGGTACCAATATCAAACAGGAGGCGGCAAAGGATTACGATGTTGCTGCAAAGAACGGAACGGTCAACGGTGTAAATCTGATGATAGAGGGAAAGGGAAACGTAACGGTTTCGGGAGGAATAGTAAAGTTTAATTCATAATTCGGTTGGCTATGGGAGCATCTGCATCTGTGATACAGGAATATTACAAAGCGGTCGATTACTGGGCGGACATAGTCGGCAACAGGGACTGGAAACTGTCTGTATGGATTGTCGGGCAGAACGATGTGGACTTGGTGGACAGGTTTCTGGAAATAGAACGTTCTCCGGTAGGGCAGTTCGATGACATATTCTTTCGTTTTGATACGCCGTACAGGGGGGATGACGAGGAATACACTGAACAGCTCTGGCAGGAATATGCGGGTTGGTTTTCAGAAAAGGTTGAGGAGAAGTATGATATTCTCAGGGCTCTGAGGCACGACGGGTTGCTGAAGGAAGAATACATTCCTGATGTGTCGGTTGAGCATACGGCGGGCAACTTGTGGAGAGAGATGTTGCGTTTCAAGGCATGTATCTCCCGGTTGGATGATGCCTTTTTCTGTCTGTACTTTCCTCCGGAACAGGAAAGGGGGTATTCCCGGACAGGATGGTTCGGCAATGTGCTGAAAGAAGGTGTTCCGCAGGGAATCCGGATGACAACCGTTGACTTGAAAAAGAACAGGAGTATCCGATTGGGTGAGTCTCGGGAAGTGGTTTGCATACGCCCGCAGTTCGATATGGCGGCGGCTTTGCATAACCGGATGGCACAGTCGGATAGCGGTAACGACCTGATTGCACCTGAAAATCGGTTCAAGCAGCAGGTTACGGTTGTCATGGATTCTACACAAAAGCAGGATTGGAAATTATTGGACAGGGAAATCCGAAAACTGTTGGATATTGCACAGGAAATAAAGGATACGAATATCCGGATTTCCGCTCTGCTTATCGCATCCGAGGCATGTTATGCTATCAGGGAATATAAGCATAGCATGAAATACAGCGACGAAACCGTCCGGGAGGCGGAAAAGGCGATGCAGGGCGGTGAAACGGCAGGATATAGTTATTGGAAAATGGCTGTTTCCATGAAAGCGGCCATTCTGACAGCCGGGAAAAAACGGGAGGAAGCGGTTGCCTTGTATGACATGATGGCTAAAAAAGCCGTCATGCAAAAGGACCCTTATTATGTCATGGAAGGCTATCGCATGTGTGGTTTCCTGCGCTATGAGGATGGAAAGATGGAACAGGCTTTCGAATATTTTTTGCTTGCCCTGGCAGGAGGCAGCTACCTTTCTGCCGAAATCAGGCGGGGTTCCACGTTCGTTTATGCGGCGTATCTGGCTCTTCATACGGGAAGGCTGGTTCGTGCTCCGATTGATGTCGGGATATTGGAACGGCAGCTCTGCGAATGGATTGGGGAGGATTGGAAGGAACTGGTGGACAATCCGGATATGCAGCAGGCGAAGGCCAGAAGAAGGGGAAGTTTTTTCAGTTGAGCGAGATTTAATTAATATATATTTTAAATTTAAAATTGAATAAGTATGGATCTTGGTAATTATGGAATCGGCGGAAACGAAGTGAAGATTGACGCTTCCGAAGGTATTGCGGAAATTCCACAAAATCGAACCTTATTGGTGGAACAGCTGACGAAGGATGAGCCGGTGGCTCCCGAAGTGGTTGCCGGTCTGACCAACATTGACGAAGTCTTTGCACATTTCCGGCCGGAAATAGATATCGAGTTCGCGGATGCGGACGGTGCTCCCGTAGAGGAAAATTTCCGTTTCCACAATGTCGGTGATTTTTCTGTCAGGAAAATGACGGAACAGAGTTCATTCTTGTCCGGCCTGAATGCGGAAAAGCAGTTTGCGGACAGGATGGAGAAGTCGTTGCGTTCCAACAAGGTGCTGCAACGGGTGCTGGAAAATCCGGAGACACGTGGAGCGTTTGTCAATGCGATTTCTGCCATTTTGGACGATTTGAAGAACAATGAGAAGTCTAACCCCACTAATGAATGATAGTTATGAGCGAACAGAATACACAAAGAGAAGCAGCCGTACAGCAGCAACAGGCTGTGGCGCAGTCCAGAAATCTGAACGCTGAATTGCAGATTCTGGCTAAGTTTGGCGGTTTCAATGTCTTGGAATCTTCCGTGGACGGCATACAGAACATGAATCCGGAGCGTAAGGCACGGCGGAACATATTCCTTTCCGACCCCGAACGGGCGGCTGAGCGCAAGGAGCTGGAAAAACGGCTTGAGATGTGGGTCGATATGTTGAAAGGCAACAAATCCATCAGCGAGATGGTGGAACTGTGCCAGAAGAAGTCTGCGGCGGTGTCCGGTCTGCTATCCCAGAACCAGCTGAAAGCGGTGGAAGAGGTCAGGCAGTTGGAGAAGTCCTACCGCACGGTCATGCTCTTCTACAAGAATACGGATTCCGACAAGATCAAGAATATCTCCATTGTAAACGCTTCGATGAGCCAGCTTACCGATTTGGACAACTCCTTCTTTATCGATGCCATTGCAAACGAGCTTCGTGCGAATTATGACCGTTTGGACTTGCGTACCAACTATTCCCTGCTGGTTATCCCGGGATATTTGGGTTCCAACAAGGTTGTTGAAAAATGGGCAAAGATTGCGCATGACAACAAGGTGATGATTTACACGGATTTCGCTGATCTGGAAAAACCGGATGATGTCATTGAAATGTTCTTTGATTCCAATCTTTCGGGAGGCGATGTGTACAAGTCCAACGTATGTATGACCTGCAACTATCTGGTAGGACGGGGACGCTATGCGGAACTGGGCGAAACCGAAGACTTGCTGATTCCTCCTTCTGCGGCATTGGCCGGCAGTGTGTACAAGACGGTAATGGCACAGGTTACCGCCGGTAAGAAGTATGGTTCCATGAGCGAGGTGGACGGGGTGGCCTTCAACCTGAAAAAAAGCGAGATTTCCGAAATCGAGAAGATTGGCCTGATTCCGATGGTGAAGGAATACGGCAAGGTGATGGCTTTCTCTGCCAAGACATTGTTCAACGGGGACAACTTGGGATTGCAGACCTATTCCGTAGTCCGTGTGTTCGATTGGGTAACGAAAGTGCTGATGGATTTCCTCAACCGCCGTGCCTTTGAGAACTGGAACAGCAAGGCGGAAAGGGATTTGCGTGGTCAGATCAGCAAGTTTTTGGATAGCATACAGGGTCCCGGACGCTTGATTGAGAAATTCAAGATTCTTCGTTTCGAGCGCGATCCGAAGCAGAAAGACCGTATTTTCCTCGACATTCACCTGACTCCTTATTTCCCGGCAAAGAGTTTTGTCATCAAGTTGGAAGGTACAAAAGGGGATGACGAGAACGACTGGAACAGCGACTATGCACAGGATGCATAGGTAAGTCCTTACAGGGACAGCCGGAGTGTGCCGGTTGGAATGCCCGGTTGTCTCTTTTTCACATTCTAAAAAATTCTCACCATGTCAGATGTGTTCAAGAATATAGCTGACGCCGCCGGTAGCAGCAGCGTCAGACGGGGCTTTGCCGACCTTTTTTCAGCCTCCAAGGCGGCTTTGGACGAGATTCAGGCGGGTCTGGGCGGAATCCTTCCTTCCATGCCGGGTATGCCTGTCGCCAAGTTCGGCGACCTGTCCATCGGGATAGACATGCATCCTACCGTTACCCCTCCCTCTCCCATCATGCCTGTGCCTCATGTAGGCAAAGTGTACGACCTCATGGCAGACCTCATGGCCGGCATGGCGGCTGCCATGCCGCCTGCGGCTGATGGAGTGGCCGGAGTGGCGTGCAACATCCTCAAGAGCATGGCTCCGTCGGTCAAGGTGCATAACCAGTGGATTGCGCAGGCAGGTATCGGCATCGTGCATCTGCCGGCATTTGTATTGCATCCGGCCCCGTTGGTCAGCGGTATGTCCGAGTCCGAGATGTGGATGGGCAGTTCCACTGTCCTGGCGGACGGTGCGCCATGTTCCTCCCTCACACATCCGGCACTCTCATGCAACATTGTGGGAATACCGACGATTCCCCGCAAGGGAAAGCCCAGGAAGGTGAGCAAGGCCCTGCTTGCCCCCACTTCCATGCTCTCCACCATCACATCCGTAGGAAATCCCGTGCTTGTGGGAGGACCGCCTACCATTGATGTATTTGCGCTGGCGATGAAGTTCGGACTGAAAGGCTTGGGCAAGATGTGGAAGAAGATAGGCGACCGCTTCCAGAACCTGATCGACAGGCTGAGGAAAAAAGGCATGAACAGGCTGGCGGACATTCTCCAGCCCATCAAGTGCAAGACTTTCGGTGAGCCGGTGGACGCTGCTACGGGCAGGGTCTATCACACCAATGCAGACTTTGAGCTTCCGGGTCCGATTCCCGTCGTATGGGAACGTACCTATTACAGTGATGCCGCCGTGGACGGTCCGTTGGGATACAACTGGCACCACAGCTACAATCTGGGAATACGGCAGCTGGAGGAAGGGGCGTTCGCATTCCGCCATGCTGACGGACGGGAGTCTTTCCTGCCCGTACTGAAACCCGGAGATTCCTATTTTGACCGCAAGGAACAGTTGTCTTGGACACTCGATGGCCGGGGTTACCTGCTTACGGACATCCGGGGGTTGCAATACCGTTTTGACGGTCCTGAAAACCGCTCCGGTTACCGCATGGTGTCAGGCATTTCCACGAAGGACGGATTCCGGATCCGCTTCGAATACGCTTCGGGGGGAAGGCTGGCAGGAATCATATCCTCACGGGGAGAATTCCTGAAAGTGGAAACCGACGGATTGGGACGGGTGCTCTGCGTATCCGTGAATCAGGACGGTGAGGAGGTGAAGCTGGTCCGTTACCGTTACGATGACCGGGGCGACATGGTGGAAACGCTGGATGCGCTGGATGTCAGCAAGCATTTCGTCTATTCCGGCGGACACCTGCTGGTACAGCTTACCAACCAAGGGGGTATGTCCTTCCATTGGGAATATGAAGGTAAGGGGGAGAATGCCCGCTGTGTGCATACATGGGGCGATGGAGGCGTGATGGAATATTTCATCCGCTACGGCAAGGGATATACCCATATCCGTAACGGAGAAAATGCCGAAACCGAATATCATTACGGTGAGGACAAACTTATCTATAAGATAGTGGATGCCAACGGAGGAATTACCCGCCGCCAATACAACAGTTTTCAGGAGCTGGAGGTAACGGTCAATCCCGAAGGCTATACCCGTAAGACCGCCTACAACGAGTTCGGTCAGCCGGTCCGGATAACGGACGAGAACGGGGAGGACACCTTCCTGGACTATGACGGCAATCGCAACCTCGTCTCGCTCTACACTCCGGGTGGAAAAAGGCTTTCATGGGACTATGACGGACTGGACCGCGTCGTCAGCCGGACCACACCGGGCGGAGAAACAGTGAAATATGCCTACGAGGGAGGCGTGTTGCGAACCATAACGGACGGACAGGGGCGTGTCTATACGCTCACATTCAACGGACGTTACGATTTGGAGCTGCTACAGTTCCCCAACGGGCTGTTCCGTCGGTGGGAATACGACGGCAGGGGCAGGCTCGTACAGGCGGTGGACGTCAAAGGCAATGCCACCCGTTATGCCTACGACCGTGCGGACAACCTGATACGGCTGGAAGAACCGGACGGCAACGTGCACCGGTTTGAGTACGATGCCATGGGGAACATGATACATGCCAGCGACAACATCCGCGAGGTCAGATTCACCTATGGGGCACTGGGAGTACTGAAAAGCCGCGAGCAGGAACGGCACCACATCACCTTCGGCTACAACAGTGAGTTGCAGCTCCGCCGCATCGGCAACGAGGCGGGCGACAACTATTTCTTCGAGCTGGACGGGCTGGGACAAGTCGTTACGGAAATCGGTTTCGACGGGCTGCGACGCAAGTATGAGCGCGACGGTGCCGGACGTGTCACACGGGTAAACCGTCCCGGGGATAAATGGACGGAATACCTGTATGACGGGCTGGACAACATCCTGAAGGAAGAACAATACGACGGTGAGGTATCCCTCTACACGTATGACAAGGACGGTATGCTTGTCAAGGCGGAAAACAGCGAGAACTTGCTGGAGTTCACCCGTGACAGGAAGACGGGACAGATTATTGAAGAGAAACAGGGAGAATATACCGTCAACCGCACGTACGACAGCGAGGGCAACTGTACCCGCATCACCAGCAGTCTGGGAGCGGACATCCGTCATACGTACGACCGGGAAGGCAACTTGCAGACCATGCAGGCGGGCGATAGCTGGCAGGCGTCATGGGTACGTGACAATACCGGGCTGGAAGTACAGCGCACCTTTTCCAGCGGTGTGACTGTCAGGACGGAACGTGACTGCTTCGGCAGGGAGATACGCAAGTTGGTACGGTCAGGCGGCATAGAGAAAGGCGCCTACCGCTACCAATGGGGCATCGCCAACCGCCTGCTCTCCAAGGAGAACGAGCTGACGGGCACCGTCACACGGTATGACTACGACCGTTTCGACTTCCTTATCCGGCAGGAGACTATGCAAGGTTCGGAAACGGATGTGATTTACCGTGTGCCGGACTTCGTGGGCAACCTCTTTGAGACACCGGACAAGAAAGACCGCAAATACGGTGCCGGTGGAAAACTTTTGGAGGACCCGGATTGTTTCTATCACTACGACGATGAGGGAAACCTCATTTTCCGCGAGTTCAAGCAGTTGCAGGAAACGGGTGTAAGGTACGACCGGAAGCGCATGGAGAAGGAACGCGGCATCCACTGCCTAGCTACAGGCATGGGATGGCTCTACGAGTGGGCGTCCAACGGTATGCTGAAGAAAGTGATACGCCCGGACGGCAGGCCGGTGGAGTTCCGCTACGATGCGTTGGGACGACGCACGGCTAAGCAGTATTTCGGAAAGGTCACACGTTGGGTATGGGACGGAAACGTACCTTTACACGAATGGAGCTATAAAGCCATTGGCTTACAATCGGACGAAGAGGAAAACATCCCTCCAAAAGAACCGGTAGAAGATATTACTACCTGGGTGTTCGAGGCAGGTACGTTTGTACCTACGGCAAAGATACAGGAGAGCAAGCAGTATTCCATTGTGTCCGATTATATGGGTACTCCCATCCAGATGTTCGACGAGCAGGGGAACAAAATCTGGGACTGCACGCTGGACATTTACGGAAAAGTGATTGCCGTTAATAAGGGAACGGAGTTTGATTGTCCGTTCAGGTTTCAAGGGCAGTATGCGGATGAAGAAACAGGACAATATTATAACAGGTTTAGATATTATGACAGTTTTGTTGGAAAATATTCATCGCAAGACCCAATAAGATTACAAGGCGGTATGCAACTATACAATTACGTTAAAAACGTAAATTACCAAGTTGATAGATTGGGATTAGTTGAGACAAAAAATTTCCCCAATTTTGATGCTGCACGAAAAGAAGCATTTAAAATAGCATCAGGAGGAGATCCAAACGTAACATTTCAACCAACAAAAATAGACCCCATTACAGGAACTGAAGTCGAATTTAAAGGGTCAAATGGCTCCAAAGTAGCATATGACTCAGCTCACCCAGATATGGATGCAACCAAAGGGCATCATAAGCCCCATATTGGTGTCCAAACAGGTGGAAAAAGAGGTAAAGGAGGTACTCAAAGATGGAATTTAACATATGACGGAGATATTCATCCACATCGTTCAAATGTAAAGGGAACAGGTGATTTATACCATTAGACATTAATAAAAGTATGAATAATAATGATGAAAAATATTCAGAGATAGTCAATGCCTCACAAGAGTTAGGCATTGTAAAACAAGTTTCCGAATTAATAGGAGATAATAAAGTTTCTATTCTAAAAGAAATCAAGGATAAATTTATAATTGGTAATCCCCGAGTTTGGTGGTTGTCTTTCAAAAAGAAACCTCTGAATTATGTTTTTGACGATGAGTTCCAATATAAAAGAATTGTGAATTTCTTTAATAAAAGAGAAATATGCTATTTTATAACAGAGTTGGACGATTTGCATATTTTTAAAACGTCTATTGGAAATATAATTAACATAATTAATGAATGTTCTTTTTTTGAATATTACATCGTTGATTTAAATTTAACAAAATTGTTGTGTGAAACAGATCATGGGGATTTACTATTCATTGATGATATGCAATAATTTCAATTTTAAGTAGTCGTCCCTTAAGAAATGCTATATAATATGCCAATCAACCAATTAGAGTCGGAGGTTTAGGATTTGTAATCCTTGAATTTCCTACAGAAAGTATATGGAGGTAAGCAAGATGCCAATCTTTATAAATCTGTGATTGTTTGTTAATTAGTAAAAAGACTTAAAATAGAAAAGGTATAATCAAGCTGTCCAAGAACTTTTATCTAAAACATAGCATAATGCACATAACAGGATATGAGTTTTTGGACAGCCTACTACTATCCTTATTAAAAATAACACCAAGGCTGTACAAAGCATTACCCCACATCACTCAACTCATGCTCAAAATCAAACCTCAACACATAAAAAATACCATTTTCCAAATAACCAAAACATCTGTTCCGCTTAGTGATTCTGAATTTCTTAATGCCTTTCTTCCATAGGTCATCTGAAAAATAACGCTTGCTTTTCTTATTCTTATTATACGTTTTGTAATCCAATCCTTTGTCCGTTGCTATGGCATTCCAATCCAATTCTTCAAATTTGCGGAATGAATCAATAAACTCGTTTTGGTTCTCATTGTCAATAAGAGAAAATCCATGAGTGTCATCTATAAGGCTGAAATCAAGTTTCCCACCACTGAAACGAGTCGTGATATACTTCTCGAGAGGCAATTCTCCCCTTTCAAACAAGATGGAAGACAATTGCTTCTCCTTCCATATATTCCCCACCGGAATAGCAACTCCGTCTTTGGTTACAACAACCGGATGCTTCTCATACAAGGAGCGTATAAACGACAGAAGGCAGACCGCACGGACGGTGGCTTCGGCAACGGAACTACCGGATACATCTGCTTCATCTGCCAGATAATGTGCATTCAAATCCTGCTGGGGTGCATCGTCCCAAAACGGATTACAGATGGCACGTGCCAATGTACTCTTGTACCGTTTCGCTTCGTTTATGATACGGGCTTCCGGTGCTGTCGGCAAATCATTGATAGTTCTAAAACATAAGCCTAATAATCATAACTTTTTTAAAACCAGGTTTGTCGCTTCCGTTTTTTAAATTACCTTTGTAGTTACTTAGTATAAATGAAACATATTCAATGATTAACAGCATATTATTAACTGATTTTACAGGCTTTGCAAATACCCGGTTTGATTTCACCAAAGGGATAAACGTCCTTATTGGCAAGAATGGTACGGGCAAGACGCACGTTCTCAAATGCTTGGCGGCAACTTTGCAGGCACGCCATGACTTCCTCGGCAAGAACTCAGCTTCCAAGGAACAATTTGAGTATATCTTGGCGGAAGACATGATATTTTATTTCAAGCCGGATGTCATAGGCAACTTGGTCAACAAGGGAGTGCCTTCAGGCAGGGCAAACATTGCAGTCACGATAGACAGCAAACTGTTGCAATACAGCTTCTCATCCGCTTCCAAAACAACTGTAAAATTAGAAACGGACGAAAAGTGGGACGACCGCCACTTTATCTATATCCCCCCACGTGAGATGTTCTCTTTGTTCGAAGGTTTTATCGGTTTGAGCAGTAAGCGTGAAATTTCATTTGACCAAACGTATATCAACCTGGCACACGCGTTGTCACTCCCCATATTGCGTGAGTCGGAAGATAATCCGTTGAAACCGGCTATCGAGTTGCTGGAGCAGGAATTGCAGTTCAAGGTTTTGCAGATGAACGGACGTTTCTATATACAGACAGAAAAAGGGAACATGGAAGCGCACTTGGTGGCGGAAGGACTCCGCAAGCTGGCTTCCATCTTGTACCTCATACTGAATGGGGAAATCAATGCGGACACCATCCTGTTCTGGGACGAGCCCGAAGCCAACCTGAATCCGGCTCTTGTGAAAGTCGTGGCAAAGTTTATCCGCGTGCTTCAGGAATGCGGCTTGCAGATTTTCGTCGCCACTCACGACTACCTGCTTACACATACGCTTTCTCTCTATTCCGAATACAAGGAGCACACGAACATATCCGTCAAGTTCTTCGGCTTGAAAAAAGAAGATAAGGGAATTATGGTAGAGGAAAGCGAAACCTTGGCTGGCATACAGAACAATCCGATATTGGAGGAATATGCGGCATTTTACGATTTGGAACAGCAATTCATCAACAGATATGAGTGATTTTCAGGAAAGCGGTATAAGCTTCAAGTTCAGCTCTCCCCAATGGGCTGTTGTCAAGTATGATGAACATTTGGCACACAAAAAGGTAAGCAATGCCTTGCAACCTACCAAGGCGGTGGACTTCTTGGGCATTCACGATAACAGACAGCTGTTTCTGGTCGAGGTGAAGAATTACAGGGGGCATACGCACGATGCGGAAACTCAAGAGGTTCTTCAGGCAAAAGGCGACGAATTGATGCGCAGGATTGCTGTCAAAGTCAGGGACACGATTGCCACGGCAACCAATGCGGCACGTTTCTCAACCAACGATGAAGATTTTTTCACCCGGATTAACCGGTTGCTGCTTGACGGGCAGAAAAAGATAGTCATCATTGCCTGTATAGAACTGGATGTGGCAGATGAAAAAGGACATAAGGTTCGTATGAGTATTTGGATGCAAAAACTAAAGCAAAAGTTGTCTTGGTTACATGCCGCTAAAATTTCCATCAATCCGGTTGAAAATATTTCCGATGTATTGCCGGATACGGAAATCTCGTTCTTATAGTCTCCCGTCAGATTCTGGTATCCTTTGCCACCATTCTTTTATGCTCCCTTTTTATTGCGGATTGATTGCATAGCCTGTTTATGTATTGTTTTCTGAAAAATAAATCCTGTATTTTCCTCTTGTTTAAAGGGAAAAAGATATATTTGCAAAAACAGACCCGTTAATCGGTTTGTTGCCGAACGGAAAGTGTTTGCTCGAATGAAAATAGAATATATTATTGAGGTTGCAGTGATTTTCGGCGAAAAACGGAACTCCGGTACGAAACTTGATGCCTACATTTGCACTATTAACAAAATGTTTCACTTAAAACCAATTGTTTATGGACTATACCCAAAAGATTAAGTTGCTGAACGAACTGATGCTCAATGCAACGCCGCAAAATGTAGATTTCACGCCGCAAAATGGCAATTATTGTGTGACGCTGATAGCTACGCGCCCTGTTCACACCTGGGGATATCAAAAACGTAATTTCAAGATTAAGGGACGGCTGGAAGAAGGCAAGACAATCTCTGCCGACTTGATAGCGGAAAATGAAATGCTTTTTGGAGTGGAAAATCTGCCTTACGTGGCACACGAGAGTGACCGTACCCCTATCTTCAAGATTATTCGTGCTTCCATTTTCTGCGCTTATGCGGGCTTGCAGCTTACGGACCTGCATCGGGGAATGCGGAAGATTGCTTGGTCAGATTATCCTTTCAAAAAATCGGATAAGGAAGAACAGGCAAAAGCGGAAATCAGATTCATGAAAAGGCTGGCATCGGTAATGACTGTTCCGGATCACTGTATGATAGGACGTTCCGTGGTGACCCATCTCACTTCCACCCGTTTGCGGGATGTTATACTGTACAACAAAGAGTACGAACCATCCTTATATGAAAAGATAAAGGATTCCATTGAATCTTTGTCTCACTTCATTCCGGCAAAAGACCATGCCGATAATGTGATTCCCGATGTATTTGTTTCGCAACAGGATTGGGAAAATCCCCGTGACACTTATGAACATCAGGTTATCATACTCAATGCCAAAAGCAAAAAGAAAGAACTATTCTGGTGGGATTACCTGAAACTCAATATTTTCCTGAGCGATTTGGAGTATTATTTCGGCTACTATATTTTGATGAACCGCTGGCAGATTCCGATGATCCAAAAGTGGATTGCCGAATACCGTGAAAAAGGTCTCTTCGAGTCCCAGCGTGCGAAAGATTATCTTCTGTTCTATTTGAAAGCCGGAGAAAAAACACCGGTTCGTGTTTTAAACTCACAGGGAGTACAGGTTAAGATGAAGATGCCTTCAAGATAAGCCGATAACATAATGTTTCTCATAGGGAAAAGCGGATTATGTATATTTCATAGGCATTTCTTTGCCGATAGAATGCATAATTGGCCTTTCCCTTTGTTTTTATGGTATATATTTATACTTTTGCCGTAAAAAATACCATCCGGTCGGTATTTTTTAGGGATATGGTGGAACAGGGATAGAATCCGGTTGCCGGAAGATGGAATAACAAAGACATAGAGGAACATCTCTGTTTTGAAATTCCACTTTCTGTTTGAATTCCTCTATGCCGAATAGACCGACTAATCGGCTTATTTGAAAACAAATATAGCCAAAATTATGATGGTACAGGAAATTATGGATAAAAATATGTTGCGATAAGGTATCATGAAAGTGTTTATTGATTTATAAAAGCCTTTGGTTCATTTAGTTTATCTGAAAATGCATACATATTTAATAATATTAAAAACCAAATGTATTTTCATCTAAAAAAACTACTTTTGTGTGATACTAAAAAAGATTATCATGAAAGGAACAAAAGGTTCAGAAACAAAAGCTTTAATAAGGGAGACTGCATTCAAACAGTTTCTGACAAAAGATTACAGCATGGTCCCCCTAAAGGATATAGAGAAACCTTAATCTGTCAAGAGGCTGTACTTCTTATCATTATCCGACAAAACAGGAATTGTTTATAGATGTCATCAACGTTTATATTTTAGACGTGCAGCGGGTAAAACATGCGTCAGATAATCTGTCAGGTTTGTCTTTATTCGAATACTTCAATCAATATGTTGACAACATTGCAAAAGCAATGGATAGACTTTCTCAGTTTGTCATGCCGGAAGCTAATATTAATGGTACGCGTGCGTATATGAGTCTGATTTTGCAGGCTGAAAAATATTATCCCGGATTTCACCAGATGCTGAGTGAGATTGAAAAAAATGAGATGGCGCAGTTAAGACAGGTTGTTGTCAAAGCACAAAAGGACGGTGAGATACGCAGCTCTTGCAATACAGATTTGCTTGTTCAACAAATCAGATTGATTTTCTTGGGTAAATCATATCAGGATGCATTAAGAAATGGATTGGATGTGAATTCCTTAAGAGAACAATTGTACTTTATATATTTTCTAATTAAAAACAAGTAAGAAAATGAAAAATGATGTTTTTATTACGGGAACATCTTGTTATTTCCCTAATAAACCGGTCTCTAATGAGGACATGGAAGAGTTTTTAGGATTGATTGCAGGAAAACATTCAAGAGTTAAGCCTGTCATCTTAAAGCAGAATGGTATCAAACAACGTTATTATGCACTCACAAAAAGACAGGAAATAACGCATACAAATGCGGAAATGGCGGCTGATTCAATACGGAAGCTGTTACAGGATTCTTCTGTTTCGGAGTCGGATATTGAATTGTTGGCATGTGCAACCTCAAGTCCGGATCAGATGCTTCCGTCCCATGCTTCTATGGTTCACGGATTGCTGAAAAACAAGCCGATGGAAATCTTTTCTGCTTCAGGTATCTGCTTGTCATGCCTTCAGGCATTTAAAACCGCCTTTTGGGGTATTTTATCAGGAGAAAAAAAGAATGCGATATGTAGTACTTCAGAATTGACTTCGGCTACACTGCTTTCAAAGAACTATGATATTGAATATGAAAAATGTGCCGATATAGGAACACAGCCCTATATGGCACTGGAGAAAGATTTTTTGCGTTTTATGTTGAGCGATGGCGCCAGTGCTGTATTGCTTCAGAATCAACCGGGTAAGGAAAAGACTTTAAAAGTTGAGTGGGTGGAAATGACTTCATTTGCGAATGAATTGCCCACGTGTATGTTTATGGGAGCAGAGAGTAAAGATGACGGGGAGTTGAAAAGCTGGAAATCATTCAGCAGTCAGGAAAGGATAGACCGTTCACTGTTTGTTGTAAAACAAGATGTAAAACTGCTGGGAAACTATGCTGTACGATATTGGGCTAAGCACATTAAGTATTGTCTTGAGAAACATAATGTATTGCCGGATACAATTTCCTATGTTCTTCCTCACGTTTCTTCCATGTTTTTTTATGATAAAATAATAAATGAGCTTGAACAAGTGGGGATTGGAATCGACAAGAGCAAATGGTTCACTAATTTGCCGGAAGTCGGAAATATTGCTTCAGCAGCCATATTTGCGATTCTGGATCAATTCTGGAAGACACATAAGCTCATGCCGGGAGAAAAAATACTGCTGCTTGTCCCTGAAAGCGGACGCTTTTCTTATGGAACAGTGCTATTAAGTGTCGTATAAATTTGGAAATAAACGATAAATAACGTATTTTTGCGCTGTTAAAACGACATAGTATAGTATCATATATCATCTTCCAAACGAAAAGTGGAAAATTTCAAAGAGACAAGATGGAATATGACAGCTTGCGCTATATTAAAATATATAGCACAGGTGCGTCACTTCGTCTCTAGGTATTCCACTACCATGTTTGGATGTTGATTGCGTCTGTGCTATTTTTTATAATATAGGCAGTAGGATGGACCCGAATTTGAAACAGCGGATTATAGAGGAGGCATACAGGTTATTCATCACAAAAGGAATGAAGCAGACCTCATTCTGCGATGTGGCTGTCGCCGTGCATAAATCCAAAGGGGCTGTCATACACTACTTTCCTTCCAAAAAGAAACTGATTGATGCGGTTGTCAGAATGCGTTTTTTCCCCGACTCGCAGATTTCTTGTGAAATGTATTCCTTGGCTGACAAGGATTGGAATGAGTTTTTAAGGCAATACAGGAATCCGATAGAACGGGTGATAAACAGTTTTCCAAAACATCTGAATGGCAATCTCCTGATATGTTATATGCAGTTTGTTTCCTCCGCCCATGAATATATGGACGAATTTCCACAAATGTATCAGCAACTCCTTATCCGGGAACAGGACTTTCTTTCCAATGTGGCTTATGGTCATAAAATAAGTTTGAAGGATGCCAAGGCGTTCAGCAGACAGGCATTGAACACTTCTATTGGTAAGACTTTCTTGGGGATGTTCTCAGAAATTTAAGCCCGCATTCCTTTCCTTTTCCTCCCTATCAGTTCATTCCGTTGTCTTTTAGACTGATAAATGATAAAACTTTACTTGCTGGAACCTGTTTTTTTTCATTATTCTTGGAAAAGGCTTATCTTTGCAAAATAAACCGACTGGTCGGTTTATTTTGCAA
>OHEI01000278.1_pt1 | contig 21758 bp, 19 predicted proteins | sample 1567241 | NCBI WGS metagenome assembly OHEI01 (sample SAMEA3879565, study PRJEB24766) | human gut metagenome | biome: human-associated habitat; feature: feces | place: USA | collected 1985/1987 | reverse complement strand
TACTGATGTTTAATGTATTTTGTGCAGGCTTGTCCACTACAACACAACGTTTCTTAAGTTATGATTTAGGCAAAGGGGATGAAACAGAGCTGAATGAAACTTTTTCAGCATGTGTTCATATTTTCTTAGTTATGTCGCTACTGATAGTTCTTCTTGCTGAAATAGGGGGCATTTGGTTTCTTGAAAACAAACTGGTAATACCAAGCAACCGTATGACCGCAGCTAAATACGTATTCCAATTCAGTCTATGCACATTGGTATTTAGCCTAATAAGTGTACCTTACAATGCTTTAATTATCGTACACGAAAAAATGAAAGCATTTGCCTATATCTCTGTTTTAGAAGTAGCAGCAAAACTAATCATCGCATATTTAATATACCTTTGCCCTGTAGATAAACTAATCGTTTATGCTATCCTTTTAGCAATAATACAATTATTTATTAGGATAGTATATACGAAATATTGTCAACGGAACTTCAATGAGAGCCATATTTCATGGCATTTCAACATAAAAAAAATAAAACAAATATATTCATTTGCCGGATGGGCAATGTTTGGAGGCCTCGCATCCATAGGTTTTACACAAGGGCTTAATATTTTGCTCAATATCTTTTTTGGCCCCACAGTCAATTCAGCCCGTGCTATCGCTGTACAAATACAAAATGCCATAAACTCTTTTGTATTAAATTTCCAAACAGCAATTAATCCCCGTATCATAAAGGCATATGCAGAAGAACAAAAGCCTTACATGTTTCAATTAGTTTTTGCAAGTTCTAAATTTTCTTTTATTCTCATCTATGCCCTATCTTTACCTATTATATTAGAAACACACCAAATTCTCACTTTATGGCTTAAGTCCGCACCCGATAACACTGAAACATTTATACGTATTATCATTCTAACTTCAATGGTAGACGCAATGGCAAATCCATTTATGCGTACAGCTGATGCCACAGGAAAAATTAAGACTTACCAATTGACAATAGGCACATTATTATTATCCATAGTACCTGTATCATACCTACTTTTAAAATGCGGCATGCCACCATATTCTGTATTCATCGTACATTTAGGTATCACCATTGTTGCTTTTATGGCTCGACTATACATCGTAAAGACACTAGTAAATTACTCAATTAAATCTTATATAAAATTAGTCGTCATAAAGGTATGTATAGTTACATCTCTATCCACAATCATTCCTTTTATATGTCTAAAACTTATGGAAGAAAATGTATGCAGACTTATTATAACAACCACCTCTTCATTAATCATGGTCGGGATAACTACCTATATTTTTGCTTTAACCCAATCTGAAAAAACGATAATCAATCAAAAGCTAAAAAGAATATGCTTGCAATAACAGATAAAGCAAAATGTTGCGGATGCAATGCATGCGTTCAGATTTGCCCACAGAAATGTATTGAAATGAATCCGGATTCCGAAGGTTTCTTATATCCAAAAACATCCAAAGAAAATTGCATTCAATGTGGACTGTGCGAAAGGGTATGCCCTCTAGGAGAACCAAAGTCTAAACGTGAACCCAAAGAAATATTAGCTGCCACTAATAAAAATGAACACATTTTAGATAAAAGTTCATCAGGTGGAGTCTTTTATGAATTAGCTTTGGAAACTTTAGCTAAAAACGGAGTGGTATTTGGGGCTATGTTTGACAAACAATGGAACGTAAAGCATTCTTATGTAGAAAACATATCTGATTTAGAAAAAATACTAACTAGCAAATATGTACAGAGTGAGATTGGAGATACCTATACTTTAGTACGTGACTTTCTAAAACAGGGTAGAGAAGTTTTGTTTTGCGGTACACCTTGTCAGATAGCCGGTTTAACAGGGTTTCTCCGGAATAATATATATTCCAATCTAATCATCGTAGATTTCTTATGCCATGGAGTACCAAGTCCTAAAGTGTGGAAGTTATATCTTAATGCAATCTGCAAAAAACCTTTTTATAGGGTGAAAACTATAGAAATCTCTACCATAAATTTTCGTTCAAAAAATACATCTTGGAGAAATTTTAGCTTTTTAGCTATTCAGAAAGGAGGCAAATTATTGCTCAATGAGCAGCATTGCAAAAACGCCTACATGCAAGGTTTTTTAAACGACCTGTATCTGAGGCCATCATGCCATGAATGCAAGTTTAAAAGGTTTCAAAGTCAAAGTGATTTGACATTGGCTGATTATTGGGGCATAGCTCGTGTAAACAGCAACTACGACAATAAAAAAGGCGTGTCAATGGTATTTATTAACACGACCAAAGGAGAAAGTTTACTCCACGGCATAAAAGACCGTTTTAAATATATCCAAACATCTTTCGAAGATACATTAAGCAACAATGGATTGAATGAACATACCCACCCTCATCCACAAAGAGCTTTCTTCTTTGCGAACCTGACTTCACATGAAAATAATATTATAAAACTTATCAATAAATGTATTGGTAAATCTGCATATAAAAATCTACTTAAAAAAGTAGCACATAAATTACATATATGAACATTGGAATACTCACCTTTTGGCAAACCAAAGACAATTATGGCCAGATGTTACAAAACTTTGCATTGCAACAAAAGTTAAGAATGCTTGGTCATCACCCCTTTCTTATACGATATGCACATTCCGAAGCACGACAAACGCATATTGAAGATATTGTGATGAATCTATTGCGAAGAATAAAACATTGGGATTTCAAAACACATAAACCTCTCCTTTTTACAACATCTGAAAAGGATAAACAGCGGATGTTTGAACAGTTTAAGGACAAGCATTTAGAAAAGACACCACGCATCTACTATTCACTCAAAGAGCTACAAACCCTCCCCCCAAAAGCTGATATTTATATAGTTGGAAGCGATCAAGTTTGGGCAAAGTTTTTATATGTAAAAGAGAATGAAGTTTTTTTCCTCAATTTTGGCCTACCTGAAACGGTTAGGTTATCTTATTCAGCAAGTTTTGGATGCACGACCTATCCAGATAAAATCAAAAACAGACTACGAAAAAATTTAAAACGTTTCCAAGCCATTTCGGTAAGAGAAGAAACAGGAAAAAGAATCATTGAAGATGTAGGAATGAACGCTAAAGTCGTAATAGACCCGACGCTACTTTTAAAATCATCAGAATATATATCATACTTCAACCTGTCAAATAAAATCAACAAAAAAGACCGTATATATATATATTCAGTGAATATCAACTCTCCCGAAGAAATAGGGTGGCAAGAGCTACAAAAAGAACTAAATTATGATACTTCAAATGTCGTAATCACCCCATCAAGTGGTTACGTAGACTCTGCTGAATTATTCGGAAAGAATGTAAACTACAAATACCCTACAATAGAAGAATGGATTGATTATATTCGTACATCTAAAATGGTTATTACTCCATCCTTTCATGGCATCGTATTTTGCTTAATTTTTCATACTCCTTTCATTTACATACCATTAGGAGGAAAAATGTCAAGTGGAAATAATAGAGTGCTTGATTTATTCCATAATCTTAATATTGAGGATAAAATATATTCAGACAAACGAACTTATCACGTACTCTTAACTGAGAACAATTTAAATTGGATAGATATTGACAGAAGATTGGAATCATTAAGAATGGAAAGTATTTCTTTCTTAGATAAATATATAAAATGAAGAACAGAGACAACAAATTTGATTTCATTAAAGGCATACTGATAATACTTGTTGTTATTGGGCATGCCATACAAGCATTGTACGGCATTGACAATAAGGAAGTGTGGTATAATCCTATATTTAACATAGTATACACATTTCACATGCCATTATTCATATTTATTAGCGGATACTTTTTTTCATCAAGCCTAAAATATTCGTTTTCAATCCTATTGGAAAAAAAGGCAACACGTTTACTTGTCCCCACTTTTATATGGTCAACAGTAATACTATTAATATGGGGTACCGCAACAGAGTGGCAGGACGTAAAACCGTTTAAAGTATATACTATATATAAATCATATTGGTATTTGATTTGCATATTTGTCTTAACATTCACATATTACATAATAGTTAAAAATAAGTTTATCAAGCTAATTATTCTTCTTATTTATATAGTTTCTGTGATATTTTATGACTATCTTCCATGGCCTATATTTAAAGATTGCCAAGTGATAAGGCAGTTTGCAATATTTGGGTTGGGAATACTTTACCAAAGTAAATGGAAAAATCTTATGGCACAATCCAAATTTTACAAGTATATCTTTTTAGCATCGGATGTTTTTACCATTATAGGCATAAGATATTTCTATGGATATAACATGATGGACTTTCCTCCAATCATCAGAATCATTGATGGCATATGCTGTTCTATGTTAGTTTTCATAATCTTATCAAATTCATATAACCCAATAAAGAACAATAAGATAATAAATGGTTTCGTATATCTTGGAAAGAATTCTTTAGCTATATATCTTATACACGTAGTAGCTTTTCGGTTTATCATATATTCAGGATATACATTTGAATACAATCTTATTTCTGCTATCAACCTAACAACAATACTAATAGGTACAAGTCTATTTTTAATGTTCATCATTAAATCTCTATTAAAAGAAAAATCTTATATCGTCGGCGTTTGAGTTTCTATAAAGACAATTAATAAAACAGATATACTATATGCTTCAACCAAAACTAGCAAACGCATTACTTATAATTCTACTTGCTATTCCTTTCCCCGCGCTATTTTGCGATATGTATATTTATAATGGAGTATGGGCTTTATATAATTGGATTGTTCGTATTGTAGCCTTTCTTTGTATTCTATATAGTATACGATTTAGAATTGGCATACTAAACAGAAACAACAAGATACTTTTCTTCATTTTTTTTGTTTATATGTTATATATAACATTCTATATACTTGAAAACAAGATTCCTTTAAATAACATGGTCGGCGTCCCGCAATCTTATTATAGTTTTATACTGTTAGCAATTACTATGATATTACTACTTGGAAGTAGCAATTATATTAGAAAAAAAGTTGACTACATCATTGTATCCAAATACATTTTAATAATTAATACATTTACTCTTCTACTTTATGTATTGAAAGGCAACATGGTCTTTTATCTAATTTATGATTCATCTTCAGATTTTGCAGCATTGAATATTTTATCTCCATTTAATATCTGTTCTTACGCTTCGCTATCAATATTTTCTGCTTTACACCTTTTAAGACATAAACCATCTAAATTCATAAGTACAATATCCATAACAGCAATACTATTTAGTCTAATCGTAGTTATGTTATGCAATAAAAGAGGCCCTATTATTTATATGACATTTACTATTTTAATATATGCAATTCATTTTTTATCAAGAAAAACGATTCTATTTCTACCTATGGTCGTATTAATCTATTTATTTGTCCAACACTTCTCCGAAAATAATGATATAGAATTATTCAGCCGCTTTGCAAACATTGAATCTGATGGTGCATCAGGTCGAGTTGGAGAATTTTCCATATATTCTTATGCTATCAGACAAATATTCGACCATCCTTTTTTAGGCTCACATTTTAGAATTTTGGAAGGCCCATTTAAAGGAACATACCCACACAATTTTTTTCTAGAAATACTTATGACTTTCGGAATTTTTTTTTCATTGTTTTTATGCGTTTTGATATTCCGCGCTTTATATAACAGTATACAACTTATCAAAAACAACGATATATTAATCCCAATGATATTTATATTCAACATATTGTTACTATTATCTACCGGTACAATTTTGGGAATGGAACTGTTTTGGCTACCATTATTTTTAATATACCCCAACAAACATTTAAAAAACATCTCATTACCAAACAAGCAACAACAATGAATATAGCTTATATTCTTTATCCAGAGGTTATAATTTCCGGGCAATCTAATGGAATACGTAGTCAAGCTGAGAATTGGGCTGTTTCCTTAAAAAGACTTGGACATAGCATAACTTTTATAAATAACTGGAAACACTATGATTGGAAATCATTTGATATAATACATCTTTTTGGGTGTAGCGGTTCATGGCACAACGATGTTGCATTTAGGTTAAAACACATAAACCCTAACATTTGTTTCTCGCCAATTATTGACCCAAAGCCTATAAAATTGGAAAATAAGTCCATTATTCTGAAGAACTACATAAGAATACTCTTCCCTTTTACAAGATTCTTAACTCAAGACAAATATGATAATTTCAAACTAATATTTGTGAGATCACAATGTGAAGCAGAGTATCTCACAAAAATAAAAGGAGTAGACATTTCTAAATTGGCTCACATCCCTTTGGCATACTCATACAAAGAAGGCTGTATAAGTGAAGGGGAACAGAGCAAACGAAAACCTTTCTGTTTACATATTAGCTCCATAACCCAAGAAAGGAAAAATGTCCTGAGATTAATAAAAGCAGCAAAGAAATACAATTTTGAATTGGTTTTGGCAGGGAATAAGGGAACTCCAGAAGCATATTATCATTTAGAAAAAGAAATTTCAGGATGTGACAATATTAAAGTTTTAGGATTTATATCAGAAGAAAAAAAATTAGAACTTTATAAAACAGCCAAGGTTTTTGCCCTACCTAGCTTATATGAAGGTGTAGGTATAGTTGCCGTAGATGCGGCTCTTTACGGCTGTGAAATTGTCATTTCTGATATTCCAGGCCCTAAAGAATACTATGCCGGTATGGCCTCATTAGTCAATCCATATAGTGTAGATGAAATAGGCTATGCTATAAAAGGATATTTAGACGGGAAAGTGACTACACAACCAATATTATCAGAACATATAAAAGAAACGTATTCACCAAGCCACATTGCAAAACAACTAGAGAGTGCATATTATTCATTAATGCAATAGCCGTTATGAAAAATAAAAAGAATGATTTGGTAAGTGTAATCATACCTACATTTTCCAGGCCTTATAACTTAGAACGTGCCATCAAAAGTACTTTGTCACAGACTTATAAAAATATTGAAATCATCATTGTTGACGATAATGGAATCGGTAGTAAATACCAGATAGAAACGGAGAAGGCAATACGTAATTATATAAAAAAAGGAGAAGTTAAATATATCAAGCACGACATAAATAAAAATGGAGCTACCGCTCGTAATACTGGCCTTAAAGCTAGCAAGGGAATATACGTAAATTTCTTGGACGATGATGACGAGTTCTTGCCAGACAAAATAAAAAATCAAGTTGATTTACTAGAAAAAAACATAAAATATGCAGCTTGTTGTTGTGATTCTATAATTCAATATCACCATCATCAAGATATAGTAAAATGCCAACAAAATGGGAATCTTATAGAAGCAATCTTAAGTGGTAATGCACACTTCAATACATCTTCCGTTTTGTTCCGACGAAACGCACTTGAAGAACTTAACGGTTTTGATGAGTCTTTCCGTAGACATCAGGATTGGGAACTATACATTCGTTTTTTCAGAAAATATCTCATGATTAGTACGTTCCAAATGCCATTATTAATTAAACATGTTACAACAACTTCAGTCATAACCAATGAACCGCTAAAACAAATTGAGTATTTAGAGTTCTTTTTAAACAAATATAAAATGGATTTTGAAACATATCAAAAAAAGAATGCAATATATCAATATTTATACCTAAACTTAGCAAACAGTTTAGTATATTATGGAAAATATAGAATTGGGTTAGAATACTTAAAAAAAGCTTACAGTTTCCAAAATCCTAAAATAAAAAATCTAATAGAAAATGTAGTTGTATTCTTAAAATCCTTCATAAGGAAACTACTGTAAATCCAATAAATATTTTCAGAATGAATAAGGCTAAAATCTCATTAATAGTACCGTGTTACGGGGTAGAACGGTATCTCGATGCCTGTATGAATTCTCTTGTGGAACAAACATTGGAGGATATAGAAATAATACTTGTCGATGACGTATCGCCCGACCGAGTGCCCGAAATGTGCGACAAATGGGCATCCAAAGACTATAGGATAAAGGTCATCCACAAAAAGACGAATGAAGGATTAGGTTATGCACGCAATTCGGGTCTTGACATTGCCACTGGTGAATATGTGGCATTCATTGATTCCGATGATTATGTGGACAATAAGATGTATGAGATGTTATACAATGAAGCAAAAACAAAAAGGCTTGATGCTTGTTGGTGTAACTATCGTTATGACCTTGGGGGAAAATTTGCAGAGTCACGCGAAATAAAGGAGACTTTCACTAAAGAGACTGCCGATGAAGTGAAAAAGTATATGATGGACATGATAGGACCACTGCCCGAATATCCATCGGACGTGAAGTATCTGGTATCAGCGTGGCGTGCAATATACAGCCGACAAATAATAGAAGAAAACAGCATACGTTTCGAAAATGAACGTGATAATGGGTCGGAAGACATCCCGTTCAACATGGATTTCCTGATGCATGCCACACGGATAGGATATATACCTTTCGTCGGCTACAATTACCGCTACAACCCATTATCATTATCACGCAACTATACCCACGCTAAATTTACAACCTACTGCCACCTGTTTGATGAAGTGAAGGAACGGTTTGAACACTGTTTGCCCGAAAACCAATATAAGTTGCATTACCAACGCTTCATTTTCTATTTCTTCCGTAACATCATCAAATATGAGGCTGTAAAAAACATAAATGGAAAGAAATACCAAAATATCAGGATGAGATGCAATGACAAACGCATGAAGGCCATTTATTCAGACTATCCATACCATCGCTTACCTTTGAAACAACGTGTATTTTTCTTCTGTATGAAACACAGCATAACCATGGCTTTGTATGCCATGTGCATATTGGAAAATAAAATCAGGAAAAACGTATGATAATATTATCTCAAAAACAAAGTAATAATATCAACTTACTTAAAGGTGTAAGTATATTATTGGTTCTTTTTATACATGCAAACATTAAAGATACAATACCTAATCTTGACGACAAGTCAACATTAGGCATGTGGACACAAGTAGTGACACGAATACTCGTGGATAATGCAGTTCCAATGTTTTTTCTTGTAAGCGGTTTTTTGTTTTTCTTAAGACCTGGTAGTATTATTGAAAAATGGGAAAAAAGAGTAAAGACATTGCTTATACCATATATATTATGGTGTATAGTGGGGTTTATTATCCCGTTCATACTACAAGAAGTACTTGGATTAGCACATTTGTTTTCAGGCAACTCCCTAAAGAAAATAGCTGACTTTGAGACCTTAGACTATATAAAGATGTTTTGGAATATCAGAAATGGCGCACCTATACTTAGTACAATGTGGTTTCTTAGAGATCTTATTGTGATTATAATGCTGACTCCTGCCATCCGTCTGTTGGTAAAGACGATGAAATGGTCATTCCCCTTATTACTTATATGCGTATATTTGTTTTACTCTTTTAACGTAACTGGCATGTCGAGCAGTACATTGTTTTGGTTTGGTATGGGTTCTTGGTTTGCTATAAAAGGGAAAAATTTATTTGCATGGATTGAATGTTTTAACGGGAATTTACTTCTTGTTGTATGGATATCCACATTAATTACTACCATAATTTCATTCTACTATGATTGGCACTATGAGACAGTACATGCCATATTCGGTATCATACACTTTGTGGCAATATACAAGTGCGTCTCGGTAATATCAATAAGTGGCATCCCCAAATGGCTCACGGCTGTATCGACAGCTTCGTTTTTCATCTATGCCTTCCATGAGCCTTGGATGGGATATGTATTAAAGATTTCCTACAAGGCATTGCATCCTTCAGGTCTCATACTTTACATCGCGCCATTCATTTTAGTTGCTTTCGCCACTGCCTACAGCTATGCCGCTTACGCCCTGTTAAAACGATACGCCCCTCGCTTACTCAACCTGTTGACTGGAGCAAGGAGCAAATAGGGAAACAACAATATAAAAACACAACACTATGAAAGTAGTCCTTTTAGCCGGTGGCTTCGGCTCGCGCATAAGCGAAGAAAGCCAATTCAAGCCCAAGCCCATGATAGAAATCGGTGGAATGCCCATACTATGGCATATCATGAAAGAGTATGCCTATTACGGACATACGGAGTTCATAATCTGTGCGGGCTACAAACAAGAATACATTAAAGAATGGTTTGCCAATTACTTCCTCCATAATTCCGATGTGACTTTCGACTACCGCTGCGGGAAAAATGAGATGACCGTACACAACTCTAACATGGAGCCGTGGAAAGTGACAGTGGTAGACACTGGTTACAACACCATGACCGGAGGACGCATAAAACGCATACAAAAGTATGTTGGCAACGAAACATTCATGATGACCTATGGTGATGGCGTTTGTGACGTGGAAATAGACAAGTTGTTGGCTTTCCACCAAAGCCATGGCAAACTGGCAACCCTAACGGCTGTAAAAATGGCTCAAGACAAGGGGATACTAGACATCTCTGAAAATAATTCTGTACGCTCGTTCAGAGAAAAAAATGCTTCAGACGGAAATCCTATCAATGCCGGATACATGGTACTACAACCAGAGATTTTTAATATGCTCGATGGCGATGATTGCGTATTTGAGAAAACGGCACTTGTAAAACTTGCGGCTGAAGGAGAATTGATGTCGTACATTCACAAAGGTTTTTGGCAATGCATGGATAACATACGAGAAAAAAACATGCTTGAAAAATTGCTCTCTGAAGACAAAGCCCCATGGAAACGATGGGAACGTGCAGTGCCAAGTATAGAGGCAAGAAAACAAACTGGAAATATTTAAATGTATATGGAACAAATAGAACAAGTCAAAATAATCCCCCGTCGACTTATCTCTGATGAAAGAGGATGGTTTTTAAAAGCTATTACAGGTACAGAAGAGGGAATACCCCAACATACCGGAGAGGTTTATCTTACCATGGGCAAGCCGGGACAAGCCAAAGGAGGACATTATCATCCCAAAGCGGTAGAATGGTTTACCATTATTGAAGGTAACGCTATTCTAAGACTCGAAGATGTGGTAACGCATAAGCGCAAAGACATTGAAATGAGTCTGGAAAAAGCCATTACGGTCTTTGTCCCTAACAATGTTGCACATGTGGTAATCAATAATTCTGATAGGGATTTTATATTGTTGGCATATACAGACTTGCTATATGACCCGAAAGACACAATTGCATATAATATAATGTAGTATTCAAAATGATAGATATATTTAATAATTTTTTCCGTGGAAAACGAATACTTGTAACGGGACATACTGGATTCAAGGGTTCTTGGCTTTCTATTTGGCTTCACGAACTTGGAGCCAATGTCATAGGTGTAGCCCTTGACCCTTATAGCGAAAAGGACAACTACACCCTTTCCGGCATCGGGGACAGGCTGTTGGCAGACATCCGGGCAGACATCCGCAACGGAAAGCTAATAAAAGAGATTTTTGCCAAATACCAACCTGAAATCGTATTCCACCTTGCGGCTCAACCGCTTGTAAGGCTAAGCTACGAAATCCCCGTTGAAACCTATGAGGTGAACGTTATGGGTACGATTCACGTAATGGAAGCGATCCGTGCTACAACATCGGTAAAAGTTGGTATTATGATTACCACAGATAAGTGCTACGATAACAACGAACAAATGAACGGCTATGTAGAAACGGATCCATTTGGTGGTTACGACCCATATTCGTCCAGTAAAGGGGCAGCTGAAATAGCCATCCAAAGTTGGCGCCGTTCTTTTTTCAATCCAGATGACTACGGCAAGAAACATACCGTATCGTTGGCCAGCGTACGTGCAGGCAATGTCATCGGAGGAGGTGATTGGGCACTTGACCGAATAATTCCCGACTGTATACGTGCATTGGAAGCCGGACAGGAGATCAACATACGTTCGCCTAAATCCATACGTCCTTGGGAACATGTGTTAGAGCCCTTGTCTGGCTATATGCTATTAGCTATGAAAATGTGGAACAATCCGACTAGGTATTGCGAAGGATTTTGGACACGGAGAATTAAAAGACACATCTGACCCGAACGCCGTGCACGAAGCGAAACTTCTTATGCTAAATATAAATAAGGCAAAGACCGAACTCGGATGGCAACCAAGAATGAATATGCAGCAATGCATGAACCTTGTAGCTGATTGGTATAAAAGATATAAAACAGAGAATGTCTATCAACTCTGCATAGAAGAAATTAACAAGTTTACATCATATTAAAATGAAATACTCAATATTAGGAACCAACGGATTCCTTTCCACAGCTATCGCCCAGTATTGTAACGATAAAGGGTATGAGTTGGATATGTACGGGCTTGACAAGCCAACGGAACATAAGTACGACAACTTCCATAAAGTGGACTTAATGGACGCAGACTTGGATTGTAGCAAGTTACTGTCAAGCGATGTGGTGATATATGCTATCGGTGCGGGCATACAATCAAACTTGAAAGAAAATTATAATCTTATTTATAATCTGAATGTAACAGTTCCTGTCTTAATTTGCAATAAATTAAAAGAATTAGATTATAAAGGACGTTTTATCACATTCGGCAGTGTGTTTGAAATGGGCGAGACAGAAGAAAAACGTTTCTTTACCGAAATGGATCTGCTTACATCTACATGTCCTGCCCCTAACGATTATACGGTGAGCAAAAGGATGTTGAGTAAATTCGTGGCTTCCTATAAACATGACTTTATCCACTGGCACTTTTATATACCTACGATTTATGGAGAAAGGGAAAATCCCCAACGACTTATACCTTATACGGTTCATGCCATTCGCAATGGCGAAGAATTGCATTTTACGTCAGGAGACCAGACACGACAGTATATCTATGTTCACGAAGTGCCACGTATGATAGCTCTCGCAATAGAACAAAACTTGCCTTCAGGTTTGTATAATATAGAAGGTAAAGAAACCATGACCGTAAAGGAGATTGTGACAAAGATACATCATTTTATGGGGAAAGAAACTCCCAAAGGATGCTTTGGTTCTGCACAACGCACTGATACCGGCATGAAGTATCTCGCTTTAGATGGAACAAGACTCAGAAATGCAACGGGATTTAAAGCAACATTTAATTTAACCGATGTAATAGACAGATACCTGAATTAAGACAAAAGGAAAAGTTTTTTCAAAGTATTTTATCGACAAATAGTGATATCTAAATATTTCATTCCATTCTTAAATCATTTTATCTTTTTGGCCTCGACAAAATAAATCAAAGTGTATGAATAGAATAAAATTATCAATAGCTATCCCCACACTCAATAGAGCGCAATATTTGCAATTTACACTAAAACATTTTATACCTCAAATAAAGCCAGTAAAAGAGTTCGCCGAACTCCTCATAGTCAATAATAAATCAGATGACAACACAACAGAGGTTGTTAAAGAGTTTATAATGAAATATGACTTTATTCGCTTTTATGATTGTACTGACAGAGTCACATTAGGAGAACAATTCAAAAGGACTGTAGCTTTTTCCAAGGGTAAATATGTAATACTATGGGGAGATGATGATTTACCTGCCCCATTTCTTGTAAGCTATCTTTTATCCGAAATTGAAAATTGTAACAACTGTGGATTATTCTATTTTAATCGTCTTGTTGGATATGAAAATGGTAACCCCATTAAATCTTTAACGGTTTACAATAACTATTATCAAGACATAAGAACCATTTATACTAACTCTACCAAATTCATAACTGATAATTTTTGGGGTGCTACATTTATGTCTGCCGTAATGTTTCATCGTGAAGTTTGGGAACGAGGTTTAGTCTTTGATACTAATGAACATTACGGATTTGAATTCATGGGAATTCTTTATTATGGAAATAAAGGAGGAAGCATTATTTACGTAAATTATCCACTTTGTATTCAAAGAAAAGTTGCACACAGAGCATGGGGTACTGATTGGCCAAAATATTCTTTATTAGGCCTTCCAAATATGTCAAGGGATTTAGAAAAAGAGGGATTATTTGATAATGGACTAAATATATGGAAAAAGAAATATAATAAATTTCCTTTATTCTGCTATATACTCATGTCTGCGGCTACAAATAAAAAAAAATACAGGAAGTACTGCCATCAATTTACTATTTATCAAGATAATATAATAAGAAAATTCTTAATTTACATTATTATTTATTTAATGCCTAAATGGGTCTATAACTTATCAAGAAAAATATTGTTTAATTTTAAAAAGTAAAAGATCATGATGACAGAAACAGATTCCATCCTTATTACTGGGGCATCAGGTTTCATTGGAACAAACTTGATAGAATTATTTGAGTCCAAAGGATACCATTTCGTAAATTACGACAAGGCACCGGCAACCAAGAAAAGCCAACAACAATACTGGCATGAAGGCAACATAATGAGCAAGAAACAACTTGCAGACGCTTTTGACAAATACAAACCCACCATTGTTATCCACCTCGCGGCACGAACCGACACATTAAGCGACAAGTTGGAAGACTACATAGAAAACACTGAAGGAACAGAAAACGTAGTAAACGAAATAAAGAAACATGATTATGTAAAACATGCCCTTTTTGCCTCAACACAGTATGTATATAAAGACAAGACCGTTCCTTTTGGCATGAAAGATGACGACTATGCACCACACACCGTATATGGTATCAGCAAGAAAATGGACGAAGAGTATATCCGTAAATCCGGTATGAAATGTAAGTGGACAATATTTCGCCCATGCAATGTCTGGGGACCGTGGCACATGCGTTACCCCAATGAATTGTGGAAGATGATAGCCAAAGGACTCTACGTACACCCTGGACGTAAGCCGGTAATAAGAACATATTCATACGTTGGCAACTTGGTAAAACAGCTTGACGCAATCATAAATGCACCTGACGAATTGTCCAATCGCAAAACATACTATTTAGGAGACATGCCTATAGATTCATACGTTTGGCTTAATACTCTTTCAAAAGAAATAACAGGTAAATCCCTCAAACGTATGCCTAAATGTTTCTTCTATATAGGTGCCCTCATCGGCAATATCATCAGGCTCATTGGCATTAACTTCCCACTCTATTCCATGCGCTATCGAAACATGATAGAAGACTTCTACGCACCAAGCAATATAACAATCGCAATTTTCGGTGCCTTTGAACAAAGTTATGAGAAAAATGTAAAAGAAACTATAGACTGGCTTAGAAGTGAAGGTGCACAGTATTTTGAATATTGGAAAAATAAGAACATATAAGCCTCTGGGCAACCTAAAAATCAGATTTGAATTGCAATTTGTACTATAAGGGAATTGCTCCAAGATCAATTTCCTTATAAAATACCCTCAGTTTAGACATCAAACTTTTTTCCATTGCGGCATTAAAATATCGCTTTTAGCCACAAAGACAATTATTTTACTATTTATGCTAAGACTGAAAACATTAAGCATCCTTGAAAGCAAGGATGTTCTTTCGGTGTTGCCTGAAGGCAAACTTTTGATAAACACCATCAACGCGCATTCTTACAACACGGCTTTGAAAGACGAGGCATTCGCCGAGGCATTGGCGAAAGGCGACGTGTTGATTCCCGACGGGGCGAGCATCGTGAAAGCGTGCAAATGGCTCAAGGCAAAATCACAACCGAAAGAAAGGATTGCCGGATGGGATTTGTTCGTGCTTGAAATGGACAAGCTGAACAGAAAGGGAGGGAAATGCTTTTTCATGGGAAGCAGCCCGAATGTGTTGGAACTGGTAAAGAAAAGGGCCGCTTCGGATTATCCCAACATTACGGTAGAGACGTATTCACCTCCCTATAAGCCTGAGTTCAGCAAGGAGGACAATGAGGCCATCATCCATGCCATAAACCAAGCCTGTCCGGACTTGCTTTGGATTGGCATGACTGCTCCGAAACAGGAAAAATGGGCATTTGAGCATTGGGACGAACTGGACATCCATTGCCACTGTGGCACGATAGGAGCCGTATTCGACTTCTTTGCCGGTACGTACCAACGTGCCCCCAAATGGTGGCAGGAGCATTCGTTGGAATGGCTTTACCGCCTGATAAAAGAACCACGCCGCATGTGGCGCAGGTACATTATAGGCAATCCCCTTTTCCTTTGGAACATAGGAAAAGAGAAAATGGCATAAAAAACACAAAACATATTGCTTTGCCGCAAAGATTTTCTACCTTTGCAAAAACTGGTAGTAATATTTAAAACCGATGAGCCATGGCTAACTATATCCGTTTTGACTGGGCTATGAAACGCCTGTTGCGCAACAAGGCCAATTTCAGCGTGCTTGAGGGATTACTCACCACGCTATTAGGCGAGAAGATCACCATCCGTGACCTTTTGGAAAGCGAAAGCAACCAGGAAGAGGAGTTCGACAAATACAACCGGGTGGACATGCTCGCGGTAAACTCCCGTGGAGAACTGATTCTCATCGAAGTGCAAAACAATAATGAATATGCCTATTTCCAACGTATGTTGTTCGGAACCTCCAAATTGGTAACGCAATATATCAACCGTGGAGAAAGTTACGAAAAGGTACGCAAGGTGTACAGTGTGAATATCGTTTATTTCTCTTTGGGACATGGCAAGGACTTTGTCTATCACGGAAAAACGGAATTCCGTGGCATCCACGAAAATGACTTACTGGAGTTGACCCCGTTCCAACGCCAGACCTTTAATGTGGACGAGGTAAGCCAACTCTACCCCGAATATTATATCTTGAAAGTGAACGATTTCAACAAAGTGGCCAAAACGCCGTTGGAAGAATGGATATACTATTTGAATACGGGAAATATCTCGGATACGGCGCATGCACCGGGATTGGCAGAGGTTCGTGAACGATTGAAAGTGGACAACATGACACAAGGTGAACGGGATGCTTACTACCGGCATCTGGACAACATCGTGATTCTGCGCGACAACATTTACACAGAGCGAGCCGAAGGCAGAGCGGAAGGACGTGCCGAAGGCAGAGCGGAAGGACGTGCAGAAGGCATAAACATCGGTGAACAAAACAAAGCTTTTGAAATTGCGCGCAAATTGAAACAGAAAGGTTATACAACAGCTGAAATTACCGAATTAACAGGATTGTCGCCTGACGATATAGCTTCTGCCTAACGGCAATACTTTCGGCCAGTTTTTCAACGAACAATCGCCAACTCATTAAATACTTTAAAAACCGGACCTGATTTTTAAAGTATTCCCTAAAAAGAAACCGCCCACCAGGCGGCTTCTTTATAATTCCATTATTCTTTTTTATTTCGCTTTCATTTCCCATGTCCAAGAACAATTTGGGAAAAGAACTTTCGTTAAGAGACTACCAAAAAAACATCAAGCAACGTGTCTTCGATGCGTGGCGCAACCATGCCAGTGTCATGGTGCAGATGCCGACAGGTACGGGAAAAACCCACTTGTTAGCATCCGTCATTTATGACCTCTTGAGTGCGGAACAGGATTTGTGCGTCTGGATTATCGCTCACCGGCGTGAATTGGTGGAACAAATAGAAGACACCGTCGCACAATATGGTATCCGTAAGGAGGACGGACGGGTAAGGGCAATGTCTATCCAATGGTTGTCACGCCACTGGGACGACATCCACAATACGCCGGCACTGATAGTCATCGACGAGGCCCATCATGCCTTGGCCGAAAGCTATAAGGAACTTTGGACGCGTTACCCCCATACCAAGAAATTGGGCATGACAGCCACTCCGTGCCGGCTGAACCGCAGAGGATTCACGGACTTGTTCGATACGTTGGTCATGTCTGACAGCATTGCTGACTTCATCAGCAAGGGGTGGCTTTCGGCCTTCGACTATGCCTCCATCAAACCGGACAGCGATGACCAAAAGCTGATTGACAACCTGAGTAAGCGAAGTCGGAACGGAGACTTCCAAATCAAGGAAATGGACACCGTACTCAACAAAAGGCCGACCATCGAAAAATTGTACGAGAGTGTCAGGCATTATGCCAACGGAAAGAAAGGCGTCGTCTATGCCATCAGTATCGGACATGCCCGGAATATCGCTTCTTACTACAGCGGGCATGGAATGAATGCCGTGGCGATAGACAGCAAGACACCCGCCCTGCAAAGGAAACAATTCGTGGAGGATTTCAAGCAGGGACGGATACAGGTGTTGGTCAACGTGGATGTATTCAGCGAAGGATTCGATTGTCCGGACATCGAGTTCGTACAAATGGCACGCCCTACCCTTTCGTTGGCCCAATATTTGCAGCAGGTGGGACGCGGATTGAGGAAGAGCAAGGGCAAAGAATACTGCATGCTGATAGACAATGTGGGACTCTACCGTATGTTCGGCCTCCCCTCTGCAAACCGTGACTGGCAAACCATGTTCGAAGGACGATTAGCGGGAAAGGGGAATGCCCATAGCATCGAAACGGGATATTATTGTGCCGCCGAAAACTTAACGGCAAATGACACCATACGCCCCAATGACACCCTTGAGTTGGTAATGACACACGACCGGCTCCCGGATTACTTGACCAACGCAAAAGACAGCTTGGAGAGTCACCTTAATCATAAAATCCTGAATGCTTTCAAAGACAGGGTATATGGCTTGTACGGGTTGAAAATCGAAAATAAAATAACAGCTCCCCCACAGTATGTTTCGGTATTCGACACAGATGACGGTTTTGCAGCCGTACGTTTCAAAAACTGGTCTGTCGGAGTCGTAAACGAAGTCGGCGAAATAAAAATTCAGCTGGAATGTTTCAGGAAACTAAAGTTTCTGAAGGACAAACTTCTCGCTGCTACAGACAACAGAGGCAAAATGTCCTATATCGACCTGAGGAGCGGAAAGTCATATAAACAAAAACCTAAGGTGCTGACTTTCGGCAAGGTGCAGATGCTGGAAGTTGACGGTATTTGCTATAGCCGGACAAAGATATTGTATAAGAAAGAATTGAATACGAGCCTGCAACAGGTGTGTCAGCATGGTTTCTGCCTGAGATTTTATGATTTTCTGACTACGCCCCAATGCAGGCAAGTAGACAAGGAAGATGACACATCGGGGTATGACAGCGTATGCCTGCTCGCAGACGATTACGAAACCTATTACCATTTTTGCGGAATGTTGCCAGACGGTAGTATAATCGTTGAAGACAATGAAGGTAAATATTATCTCGTCAAAGAAGGAGAAGGCAAGCAATACATCGCACACGAAAAGCCCCAAACGGAAGAAGAAACCTTTGAGGTGGTCATACCTCGCCTGAAAGCTGAAGCCGCCCAACGCGCCGCCCAACGGAAAAGCATAGAAAAACGGGAAAAAATCCAAAAACGTAAAGAACGATTAAACAGGATCCAACATGCAAAACCGTTCAAATCAGGACTGAAATGGGGATTGAAACAGGGGGACAAGGTGATTGTACCACCAATTTACCGTAACCTTCAAACACCGGTAGGCAACTACTGTGCCTTTGAAGGTAATCCTCGCCTATGGGGTATCATCATGTTGGACGGGAAAGTCGTGGTAGAGGCCCGATATATAAACGTGGAAATAAAAGACAACGGAACGGCCAACCTGACAATCATACCAGGAAAAACAAAAACAGTGAAACTACATGGGAACGATTAAAATAAAAAAAGCACTCAAGAGTGGAAGCCTCTCAAATGCCCATAAACTTTAAAATATAATATTTGTGCAATTTTCGTGCAAATGGTCGTTTTTAAAACGAATTTCTCATCAGATACCTAACACTATATTCGCATCAATATTGAGTTTCCGGCTCATTTCACGAGCTACTTTAAGGGTAGGCTCGCAACGTCCCGTAAGATAGTCGCTGACACGTGAAGGACTTACTCCAAGAAGTTCTGAAAGTTTCACCTGATTCAATCGCATTTCATACATACGAAGTTTTATCACATCCACTAAAGAAGGTGATTTTATCGGATAGTGTTCATCTTCATAATCCGCAACAAGTTCTGACAACAAATCCAATTCTATCAGATTCTTGTCATTTAAAGGCGTATTGTCATCAACCAATGGCAGAAGTTCTTCTATTCTATCCATTGCTGCCTTATAAGCTGTTTCATTCTGAATCTTTGCCATACGTCTATATATTTTTAGCGTCAATTACATCATATTCGGCATGAGTACCGATAAAGCGAATCAAGACTGTTTTTATCGTAAACTTGATTACTACAATCAACCGATAATTGTTTCCTCTGATATTGAATACATAGTGTTGGTTGCCTACATTATCCACACTGTTAAACATCTGTTTCATATCAGCAAAACAAGTCCACTCTGCTTTCTTCACTTTCTGATACCAGTCTTCGAGTGCAGTTTCCGCGTCAGGATGCTCGGTATAATACTCGATTATTTTGCTTCTCGCTATGACTCTCATGCCTTTTATTGTTTATGCAAAAGTAAAGCTTTTGTTTTGGAATACAAAATATTCTACTGAATTTCAGAACAAACATATTCAATGTTACCTTAAAATATTTCCAAAACAATACTGTATTACCTTACGATTTCATTGATTATCCGTTATTTATCGGGAAAACCATGCAAAATCTGTGCAAATACCCATAAAAATAAAAAAAGCACTCAAGAGTGGAAGCCTCTCAAATGCCCATAAACTTTAGAAGTAGCGGGACCCGGGATTGAACCGGGGACCTCATGATTATGAATCATGCGCTCTAACCAGCTGAGCTATCCCGCCATCCTTGCGTTTGCGGTTGCAAAGGTACGCATTATTTTCATTTCACCAAAAGAAAATTCTACTTTTTTTCATTTTATCTTCAAAGAGCCTTTTAAAAAGCACTTTGTACAGTCAGATTCCATTCTGTTTTCTCTCAGCACAGTAAAGTTTACCCCACTTGTAGGAGCCACCGAAAAGTCTCTTTTATAGAACACTGTTCCATAAAAACATCTAAAATATAAGGCTACAATATTTTTTTATACTAACTTTGTCCGTTAATTCGTACGAACAACAATGGGATGAAGTTCATTAAGAAAATAGACATATTCGTATTCAAAGCCTATTCTTTGCTCTTCGTTGGCACGTTTTTCATCTGCCTTTTCATTTTCCTGATGCAATTCATGTGGCGATACGTGGACGAGCTCATCGGGAAAGGTTTGACATTGGACGTCCTCGCACACTTCTTTTATTATGCCAGCCTGACACTCATCCCCATGTCCTTACCTTTGGCCATTCTTTTAGCCTCGCTCATTACTTTCGGTAACCTCGGCGAGCGTTTCGAACTGCTTTCCATGAAAGCTGCCGGCATTCCGCTCGTCCGCATACTGCAGCCCATTATCATCTTTAATATCCTACTTTGTATCGGTTCATTTTATTTCCAGAACATAACCGGCCCGGAAGCCCAAAAGAAGTTTTATACGCTCATCTATTCCATGAAACAAAAATCGCCTGAACTGGAAATCCCGGAAGGTATTTTCTACAGTGAGATTCCTGGATATAACATTTTCGTGGAGAAGAAAGGAAAGGAAAACGGTATGCTCTACGGAGTCATGATTTATAGTACGACCGACGGGTATGAAGATGCACAAATCGTATTGGCCGACTCCGCAGAACTCAAAACGACGGCTGACGAAAAGCATCTTATGCTGACGATGTACGCCGGAGAACGTTTTCGTAACATGCAAGCCCAAGGCAACATGATGGCTCGTGCCAACGTGCCTTACATGAGGGAGACATTCATCCAAGAAACCGACCTGATTCCGTTCGACAACAATTTCAACATGATGGATGCCAATGTATTCAGTGGAAGCGCACAAACCAAGAACTTGCGGGAAATTG
>OHEI01000260.1_pt1 | contig 22543 bp, 20 predicted proteins | sample 1567241 | NCBI WGS metagenome assembly OHEI01 (sample SAMEA3879565, study PRJEB24766) | human gut metagenome | biome: human-associated habitat; feature: feces | place: USA | collected 1985/1987 | reverse complement strand
TCTCTTCTTCGTACGATTCTTTCATGTTCGCACTGTGGTCGTATACGCCGTCCAGCGCCACACCGGCACGGAATTTATAGCCGAAGTTGTACATGGGTGCAAAGCTGAAACCGAACACGTTGTAAGTGCCGGGTGCGGGTACCTGGCCACTACTGCCCTCATGGGCCACTGCTTTCTTTCGCCAGGAGCCGAACAAAGTCAGGTCGTAGCTGACGTGGCGGGGGAATGGAGGAACGATAGGGCGTTGCCATGATTGGGCGAGCTCATCCGCTCTGCGGTTAAAGTTATATACCAACCCCACTTTGCAGTCCACCGTGTTCAGACCGGAGTTGGGATATTGGGTATTTCCGTTGGAAAAGTGGCTTCCGGTAGTTCCTATCATCAGGTCGAACTTGGGGGAGAGTGCCCACTTTAAGTAGAGGTTCACATTGAGATAGGCATTCACTTTCGAGCCGATAATCTGGTTCTCCGGGTTGTCATATTCATCGTAGGGTTTCCAGCCGAACGATGCGCCGAAGTTCCATTCATAGTTCAAGGATATGCGGGGGCTGAATTGGGCGATGCGTCCCCCTTGAAACAGATAGACCGCCAGCGGGTTGCCCAGCTCTTCCGGATTGCCGAAGTTGAAATAGCCGACTCCAATCCCTTGATAGGCTCCTATATAAGCCTGGTCGGCAACGGTGTGGGGACGGAGCTGGAAGGAGTATTTCAGATGGCCGGCATAGGCATTTTTCATGGCCTTGTATTGGTGGTTGGAGTACTCCAGAAAAGGGCTGGTCTGAAAAATATAGCCAGCACGCCCTTCTACGCCTAATCTGTGGATGAAGCGCTGTGAGAAAGGGAGTGTATCCCGTTTGTATTCCGAATGACTATCGGATGTCCATTGTTGGGCGTATATTGTATCAGACAAGAAAAGTACCGCTCCTAAGAAAGCCAGTATTTTCCATATCTGCGTTCTATTTTTCATATGCCGTGTCGGTCTTTCTTGTTTATAAATGTTCCAAGTGAAGTTTAATTTCGTGCAAATATAGTTCTTTTCTCCTTTTGGTATTCACAATGAGACAACTATTTGTAAAAAGAGGGGGTAAAACGGAAATCGTCAATAGAATGGCCGACTTCGGTTTTATCCCCTCCTTATTCATTCACCCGGATGTTGTCTTATGATTCAGATACTGGGTGGCGAGTATTATTTCCGGTCGTTCTCCCGGATTTCCACACGGCGGATTTTCCCGCTGATGGTTTTGGGGAGCTCATCAACAAATTCGATGACACGCGGGTATTTGTAGGGAGCCGTCACTTTCTTCACATGGTTCTGCAACTCCTTGACAAGCTCTTCTTCGGCGCGTGCCTTGTACTCTTTTGCCAACACAATCGTAGCTTTTACCACTTGGCCGCGGATTTCATCGGGCACACCGGTAATGGCACATTCCACTACGGCTGGGTGGGTCATCAATGCACTTTCCACTTCGAACGGGCCGATGCGATAACCGCTACTTTTGATAACGTCGTCGGCGCGGCCCACGAACCAGAGGTAGCCGTCTTCGTCCTTCCAGGCTACGTCTCCCGTGTAGTAAATGCCGTTGTTCCATGCCTCGTGGGTACGGTTGGCATCGCGGTAGTATTCCTTGAACAATCCCAGCGGTTTGCCTTTGTCGGTACGGATTACAATCTGTCCCTGCTCACCGGCTTCCACAGAACGGCCGTCGTTGTCTATCAGGTCTACGTCGTATTGCGGATTGGGCAATCCCATGCTGCCGGGTTTCGGTTCCATCCAGGGCATGGTGGCGACGGTGAGGGTCGTTTCGGTCTGTCCGAAACCCTCCATCAACTTGATGCCCGTCAGTTTCTTGAAGGTCTCGAATACAGCGGGGTTCAAGGCTTCTCCGGCGATGGTGCAGTATTCCAGGCTGGATAGGTCGTACTTCGTAAGGTCTTCGTGAATGAGGAACCGGAAGATGGTGGGCGGTGCACAAAGCGACGTGACGTGATAATCCTGTATCTTCTCCAGTATGGCTGCGGGAGTGAACTTCTCGTGGTCGTATACAAATACGTTGGCACCGGCAATCCATTGTCCGTAGAGCTTGCCCCACACGGCTTTTCCCCAACCGGTGTCGGCAATGGTGAGGTGTAGGCTGCTCTCTTTCAGGTTGTGCCAGAAGCTGCCGGTGACGATATGTCCCAACGGATAGGTGAAGTCGTGGGCCACCATTTTGGGCTCTCCGGTAGTACCGCTGGTGAAGTACATCAGGGAGATGTCATCGTTCGTGTTCGGATGTTCCGGTTTCACGAAAGGAGCGGCGGCCTCGATACCTTTGTGGAAGTCTTCGAATCCTTCGGGAGCTTCCGGCCCGACGCTTACGAGGCGTTTCACAGAAGGAGACTCTGGCATAGCTGCCGTGATATGGTCGGTGATGACGCTTTCGCCGGCACAGACTATCATTTTAATGTCTGCGGCGTTGCAGCGGTATACGATGTCTTTCTTCGTCAGCAGGTGGGTGGCGGGAATCACCACTGCACCGAGTTTGTGCAGTGCCACAATGCTGAACCAGAATTCATAACGGCGTTTCAGTATCAGCATCACCATGTCTCCGTGCCCGATGCCGAGGCTTTGGAAATAGGAAGCCGTCATGTCTGTGTACCGTTTCATGTCGGCAAAGGTAAACTGCCGGCATTCGCCCTGGTCATTGGTCCACAACAGTGCGGGTTTGTCGGGCTGCTCGGCTGCCCAGGCATCCACTACGTCGTAGCCGAAGTTGAAATTCTCCGGTACGTTTATCTTCAAGTTCTTGATGAAGTCCTCCTGTGAGGTGAAGGATGTTTGAGATAAAAATCTTTCTACCATAACTTTATTACATGATTACTGCCAGGAATTTTACAGTCTTTCCGTCAAGCGCCTTCATGCCGTGCGGCAGTTTGGAGTTGAAGTATAGACTGTCTCCTTCGTTTAAGATTAAGTCTTTGCCGTCGATGCTGACCATCATACGGCCTTCCAGTACGAGGTTGAACTCCTGACCGGTATGGCTGTTGTAATGTATCGGCTCGCTGTCCGGTTTCGGTTCTACGGTCACGATGAACGGGTCTGCCGTGCGGTTGATGAAACCGGCTGCCAGCGATTGGTATTTATATGCCTTGGTACGTTCTATACTGGTTCCTTTTCCGGCACGTGTCAGGAAGTAGGAGCTCATTTTGGGCTCTTGCCCAAACATCAGTGCGTCCAGTGATATGCCGTAGTGCCGTGCTATCTTCTGCAGCATGCTGACCGAGATGTCGAATTCTCCGGTTTCGGCCAGACGGTACTCTTCTGCAGAGATGTCGCAGTCGCGGGCGATATCGTCGGCAGTCAGTTCCAATACGTCACGCAGTCCGCGCAGGCGTTCGGCTATTTGTCTGATTTGTTCGTCCATAATTATATTTTTTTAATGGGTTGTTATTAAAGTGTGGCAATGTGCCAATAGGCTGCACAATGTTTAATTATACCGTAGCTCATAGGCATATCGGGACATCGTTACATTAGCACATTAAATATCATTTACTCGCTTTGATGGCTTTAATCACAGTGGAGGTGAATCCTTCATGTTCCAGCTCGTTGATTCCCTTGATGGTAATTCCTCCGGGGGTACACACCTTGTCAATCTCAACACTGGGGTGCGTGTCGTTGTTCAGAATCAGCTCGGCTGCCCCTTTCACGGATTGTGCCACCATGCGCATGCCCTCTTTGGGATAGATACCCATTTCAACGCCGGCCTGCATGGCTGCCTGGATATACTTAAGCACGTAGGCGATGCCGCAGGAAGTCATGGCAGTGGTTGCCGCAATCTTTTCTTCGGGAATGAGCATGGCGAGTCCCATCTGGTTGAAAATGTCCAGCATCAGTTGCTCCTGCTCCTTGGTGGCATTGCGGCTGGCGATGAGTGTCATGCTTTCCATCTCGCTGATGGCGGTATTGGGAATAAGACGGAACATGGTCATTTCTTTGTCTGCTACATAGTGTGTCAGCTCTTCAAAAGGAATGCCGGCTGCAACGGATATAAGAATCTCTGTGCCTTTTAGTTCCAGTTCCTTTATCACTGGCTCCATCAGCCATGGCTTCACGGCAAAGATTATCATATCTGCACCGGCTGCCGCTTCCTGGTTGTCATTGGTCACTTGCAATGCGGGGAATTCTGCCTTCAGCTTGTCCAGCTTGCCCTGGGTGGGGTTGGAGACAATGATGTTACCGGCAGGGATGATTGTTCCTTTTGCCAGCCCTCGGGCAATGGCTCCCCCCATATTTCCTGCACCGATAATTGCTGTTTTCATATCTTTTTGTTGTTAAAAGAGTTGTTTTGCTGGCAAAGGTAGATAAATTTTCTACAAAAAACGACCGAGAGAGAAAGGTATTCTGCTTTTCGGTCGTTTCTTTTGCTGGCTGATTATTTGTGTCAAATATTAAAGTACTTTCTTGAAGCGTTCCAAGAATTCCTTTGCTTCATCCATGCCGAGGCACAGAGGCGGCAGCAGGCGAAGTACATTCGTACCGCTTACACCGGTGAATACATGCTGCTCTTTCAGTAGTCTTAGGCGCAGTTCCTTGATGGGTTCTTCAAATTCCAGCCCTATCATGAGTCCGCGTCCGCGAACGTCCTTGATTTGAGGGAATTTCTTTAGTTCCGTTATCAGGAAGTTGCCGACTTGGGCTGCATTCTCTATCAGGTTTTCCTGCTCTATCACATCCAGCACGGCAAGGGCGGCACTGCAAGCCAGGTGGTTTCCGCCGAAAGTGGTTCCAAGTTGCCCGTATACCGGTGTAAACATTGGGCTGATGAGTACGCCTGCCATCGGGAAACCATTGCCGATGCCTTTTGCCACGGTGACGATGTCGGCTTTGATGCCGTTGTACTGATGGGCGAAGAACTTGCCGCTGCGTCCGTAGCCGCTTTGGATTTCATCGAGAATCAAGACCGTGTTGTGTTCCGTACAAGTCTGGCGGAGAGCCTGCATGAATTCGTCTGTCGGCAGTTGGATGCCGCCTACACCTTGTATGCCTTCGATAATCACTGCGCAGACATCTCCTTTGGACAATTCGGCCTTCATGGCTTCGATGTCGTTCAACGGGAGGTAGGTGACGTGCCCGCAGTTGTTGATGGGAGCGATGATTTTAGGATTGTTCGTTACTTCCACCGCCAGTGAGGTACGTCCGTGGAATGCTTTTGAGAAGGATATCACACGGGTACGGCCATTGTAGAAAGAGGCGAGTTTCAAGGCGTTTTCATTGGCTTCGGCACCGCTGTTGATGAGGAAGAATGAGTAGTCGTCATAGCCACAGACTTTTCCCAAGCGTTCTGCCACTTGCTGTTGCAGCTTGTTAATTACTGAGTTTGAGTAGAATCCTAACGTAGCAACTTGGTTACTCACCATCTCTACATAATGTGGATGTGCATGTCCGATTGAGATGACTGCATGGCCACCGTAGAGGTCGAGGTATTCGGTACCGTTCTCGTCCCATACATGGCAGCCTTTTCCTTTGACGATGTTGATGTCAAAGAGAGGGTATACGTCGAATAAATTCATTTTTTTTAGAATGCAGAAGGTTTCAACCGTAATCCTACGGTCTCTTCCAGGTTAAACATTAAATTCATGTTATGGACAGCTTGTCCGCTGGCGCCTTTCAGGAGGTTATCAATGCAGGAAATGATAAGCAGTTTGTCGCCATGCTTCTCCAGATGGATGAGGCACTTGTTGGTGTTTACCACTTGCTTCAGGTCGATATTCTTCTCCACGATGTGGGTAAAGGAATCTTTGGCGTAATATTCTTCATACATGCGGACGATTTCTTCCAGGGCCACTTTGGTCTTCACCACAATGGTGGTGAAGATGCCGCGCGGGAAGTCGCCGCGGTAGGGGATGAAGTCAATGTCCGCATCAAAGCTGTTCTGCAGCTGTTTGAGCGATTGCTTGATTTCGGGCACATGCTGGTGCTCGAAAGCTTTGTAGACGCTCATGTTGTTGTTGCGCCAGCTGAAGTGGCTCGTGGCGCCCGGTTTCACACCGGCGCCGGTACTTCCGGTAATGGCGTTCACCATGATATCATCGTTCAGCATCAGATGTTTGGCGAGCGGCAGCAGGCCCAGCTGTATGCAGGTGGCAAAGCAGCCCGGATTGGCTACGTGCTTCGCTTTGCAGGTGGCACGGCGGTTCAGCTCCGGCAGGCCGTAGATGAAGTCGTGTTCGGGAGAGGCTATGCGGTAGTCCATGGAGAGGTCGATGATTCTCAGTTCCTCGGGCACGTTGTGGCTTTCGAGGAACTTCTTCGTGTCACCATGTGCCGTACAGAAAAAGAGTACGTCGATTTCTTCCAGCGGGAGCTGGTCGGTAAATACCAAGTCTGTTTCGCCGTACAGTCCTTCGTGTACGTCGGTAATTTTGTTGCCGGCGTTGCTTGAGCTGTTTATGAAAACGATTTCCGCTTCCGGATGGTTGAGCAGCAAACGTATCAGTTCGCCTGCCGTGTATCCGGCTCCGCCGATGATTCCTACTTTAATCATTTCGATAATATCTATTTGGTTCTTGTGGTATAACAATTAGCATTATAATGTATATGGGTATGCCTGCAAATGCAGTAAAGATCGTGGCGAACGTATAAACGATACGCACCAATGAGACATCGAGTCCGAAAAAGTTTGCCAGTCCTGCACATACGCCTGAAAGCATCCTTCCAGTCCGGGGACGTGTCAGTTTTTGCTTCCTGCCGGTCATTTAGATTTTCTCGTCTTTATGATTTGAATAATAAGCACGCAGTGCTGTGGAGGTTACTTTGATGAAGCCCTTGGCATCTTCTGCCGTCCATCCTTTCTGCATCTCACCGTATTCGCCAAACTTGTTTTTCACAAGGTCATCTTTGCTTTCTACACCTACGGTAGAAAAGCAGAGCGGGTGAAGTTCGAGGATAGCCGTACCGTTTACGTTGCGTTGCGAGGATTCCAGCATGGCTTCGATGTCGCGCATTACTGGTTCCAGATATTGGCTTTCGTGCAGGAACATGCCATACCAGTTGGCTACCTGGTCCTTCCAGTATTGCTGCCATTTGCTCAAAGTGTACTTCTCGAGGAACTTGTGTGCTCCGATAATCAGCATAGGTGCGGCAGCTTCGAAACCTACGCGGCCTTTGATACCGATAATCGTGTCGCCTACGTGCATGTCGCGTCCGATACCGTATGCCGCACCAATCTCTTCTACCTTCTGGATGGCTTTGATGGGGTCGTCGAATGTCTCGTCGTTCACGGCTTTCAGCTCACCTTTTTCAAAAGTGAGGCGCAACTGCTCGCTGCCCTCTTTGGTGCAGTGTTTCAGATAGGCGCTTTCGGGCAACCCTTGCGCGGAATCCAGAATCTCGCCACCACAAATGGAAGTGCCCCACAAACCTACGTTATAGGAATATTTTAGTTTGGTGAAGTCGGCGGCAAAGCCGTGTTTGTTCAGATAATCAATCTCTTCCTGACGGCTCAGTGCCATGTCGCGTGTCAGCGTGATGATTTCCACGCCCGGAGCCATGACGAGGAAAGTCATGTCGAAACGAATCTGGTCGTTACCCGCACCTGTAGAACCGTGGGCGATGGCATCCGCGCCGATTTCGTTGGCATAGCGTGCAATGGCCAATGCTTGGAAGATACGTTCGGAACTTACAGAGATAGGATAGGTGCCGTTACGCAAAACATTGCCGAATACCATGTATTTCAAGCTTTTCTCATAGTATTCCTGCGTCACGTCGAGGGTGACGTATTCTTTGGCGCCCAGCTTGTAGGCATTTTCTTCGTTTGTCTTCAACTGTTCAGCACTGAAACCGCCCGTATTGGCACAAGCTGCATATACTTCGTACCCTTTTTCTTTGGTAAGATACATCACCGTAAACGAGGTATCCAAACCTCCGCTGAATGCGACTACTACTTTCTTCTTCTTTTCCATATCCTTAGTATTTTTATATTTTATCCTCTTCGTGCAGCTTCGGGTCGTAAAGCATTGCTGTGCAAATGCAGAATTTACGGTTCTTAGCTACCAATATATCATGGTTTATACAGCCTTCGCAACCTTTCCAGAACGATTCGTCATCGGTCAGTTCGTTGAAGGTGACGGGCACATATCCCAGCTCGGTATTCATTTTCATGACGGCAGCTCCGCTGGTGAGACTGAAAACTTTAGCATTAGGCCAGCGTAGGCGTGCCAGGCGGAAAGAAGCGGTCTTGATACGTTTTGCCAGCCCCAGTCCCCGATATTTGGGGTGTACTATCAAACCGGAGGTTGCTACATATTGCTTGTTACCCCAGCTCTCTATGTAGGTGAAACCGGCAAAATCATCTCCACACAAGGCTATAATGGCCTTTCCTTCTTTCATTTTAGTAGCTACGTATTCGTGTGTGCGTTCTGCGATGCCCGTTCCGCGTACCTTGGCAGCTTCCCGGATGGTATCCAAAATCTTGTCTACGTAAACTTCATGTGAGGCGTCAGCCACCATCACATCAATTTGTTTCGAATCCATTTCTTATTTAATTTCTTGTTTTTTGTTGTTATCTATCATTTAATGTTCGGGATGATTTGCGATAGGAAGCTGCGTACCTCGTCATGTGACGCTGCTTCGTGCACCACCAGCATGATGGTGTCATCTCCGGCAATGGTACCCAGAATGGCGGGACACTCTCGGTTGTCGATGTCGTAGGCCATGCTGCTGGCATATCCGGGCCGGGTACGGATGACGGCAATATTGCCCGAAAATTGAAGTGAAACGAATCCGCTTGTCATCAGCATTTCACTTGCACTCTGGTCGTTCGAACGTTTATACATGATGTTGTTGGGCAGCACATATACGTATTTACCGTTCATGTTCGCTGCTTTCGCTACTTTCAGCTGTTTCAAGTCGCGTGACAAGGTGGCTTGTGTCAGTTCAAAGCCTTCCTTGCTCAAAGCTTGCAACAGTTCTTCCTGAGAACTGACGTCTTTGCTTGAGATAATCATCTTGATGGCGTCTAACCGATTGGCTTTTTTCTTCATTTTCTGTATAATTATTCTAAGAGTAGTGCAAAATTAGGGATTATTTCGGAAAGAATATGCAAAAAGGAGAGCTTTTTTATTCTTTTTATACATCGGGTGTACTGTATATGTTGTTTTTGTTCTCTTTGTTGGAGTCTTGTTTGTTCTTTTACGTTATTGGAGATTGTTTCCGTATGTCTTTGGTAAATGTTGATATAATATAGAATAGATATGCAATTGTCAAATCTGACACCCTTTCAATCAAAAACTGTACAAAAATTATATGCATAGAAATAAAATCCCTCAGGTTTTTACGTTGGTCCAGATTTTCCGCAGATTTACAGCGGTTTGTGAAGGTGAAAAAGAAAAAGCGACAACCGATTTTGCTCGTTTGTCGCCTTCTGTCGGAATGAGGCGACTCGAACGCCCGACCCCTACGTCCCGAACGTAGTGCGCTACCAACTGCGCTACATTCCGATTGCTTTTGAAAAGTGGTGCCACCAGGAATCGAACCGGGGACACAAGGATTTTCAGTCCTTTGCTCTACCAACTGAGCTATGGCACCTTTTTCGTTTGCGGGTGCAAAGATAAAGAGTTTTTTTTATACCGCAAGGCTTTTTGAGGAAAAATATCTAAAAAAGGTGCCTCTTGCTCTATGGAGCGAGGCACCTTACTTCTAAAAATCATTTGCTATCGAAGACATCAGTCGATATTCGGATTGATGCTGTGCCAGTCTTTGATGGCAGGCAGTACACCCATTTCTATCACCTCGTCACGAAGTGTGCAGAGATGGGCATAGCTTTCTTTCAGTTTGGCTTCTTCTTCGGGCGTGCCGTTCAGTTCCTTATAGTGTACACCGTCTTTGGTAATTTCAGTTTCCATTGCCATCATGATGTGGTCGAAGCCGTGGCTGTGTACATATGTACCGGCAGGCCAGCGGAACGGTTTGCCACCCATCGCTGCAGCTATCATTTCGATAGAGACGTATGCCGGACTCTGGAAGGAAGAACGTCCACGGAGGGCGATGATGTTGGCACCGCCTTTGGTTACCTTAGTCTGGATTTCGACCCACTGTTCTTTAGTTAGGGCAGGGGTACCGATGATATCAAGTAACGGTTTACCGTCCACCTTGGCGGTAGAGGCATATACAGCCATCTGTTCACCATGACCGCCGTAGGTACGGCAATTTTCGATTTTGTCGGGGGCGATGCCGAAGTGCTTGGAAAGTTCACTGCGCAGGCGGGTGCTGTCGAGGGCAGCCAGTGTGGTCACTTGTGAAGGTTTCAGGCCGGAATACAATAGGGTAATCAGACCGGTGATGTCGGCAGGGTTGAAAATGACAACCACGTGCTTCACATCCGGACAGTAGGCTTTTACATTCTTGCCGAATTCTTCGGCAATAGCGGCATTGCCTTTCAAAAGGTCTTCGCGGGTCATGCCGGCCTTGCGGGCGGCACCGCCTGATGATACCACATACTTGGCACCGGTCAGCGCTTCTTTGATATCGGAGGTAAATGTGATGTTCATTCCTTCGAATCCGCAGTGGAACAGCTCTTCGGCCACACCTTCCAGTCCGGGAGCATAAGGGTCGTACAGACATAGGTTGGGAGTGAGATGCATCATGATTGCAGTCTGTGCCATGTTTGAACCGATCATGCCGGCTGCGCCGACGATTGTCAATTTGTCATTTGTCAGAAATTCCATAATCTTTTTTATTTAAAGGTGAGTAATATCTTTTCTTGCTGATTGTCACGATACAAAGATAACCCTTTTTGAAGAGAGTTGTTCATAGAAAAAAGTTATCTTTTAGAGCAAAAAGTTATTTCTTCTTTCCGAACTGCTGTATTGTACCTAAATTACTTATCTTTGTTGGGAAAATGAAGATAAGTAAGAAACTATGAGCATTGAGTTAGGAAAGTACAATACGCTGGAAGTGGTGAAGGAGGTAGCCTTCGGCATGTATCTGGACGGTGGCGAAGAAGGTGAAATTCTGCTTCCGTCGCGTTATGTCCCCCAAGACTGTAAGGTGGGAGACAAACTGAACGTTTTTATATATCTTGATAACGAAGAACGTCTGGTAGCCACTACTCTGACACCGTTAGTGCAGGTCGGGCAGTTTGCCTGCTTGGAGGTGGCGTGGATAAACCAGTATGGTGCTTTCCTTAACTGGGGATTGATGAAGGATCTTTTCGTCCCCTTCCGCGAACAGAAAATGAAGATGCAGGTGGGAAAGAAGTATGTGGTTCATGCCCATTTGGATGATGAAAGCTATCGTATCGTGGCATCGGCCAAGGTAGACCGTTATCTTTCCAAAGAGAAGGCCGCCTATGAGTCGGGGCAGGAGGTGGATATCCTGATTTGGCAGAAGACGGATTTGGGATTCAAGGCGATCATCAACGATGAATATAGCGGCTTGCTATATGAGAGCGAGATATTTCAGCCACTGCACACGGGCATGAGGATGAAAGCCTATGTGAAGCAGGTACGTGAAGACGGCAAGATAGACCTGCTGCTTCAAAAACCGGGGCAGGCTAAAGTAGAAGATTTCTCAGCTACGCTGCTGGACTATATCCGTGAACAGGGCGGACGGATAGCTTTGAATGACAAGAGTCCGGCAGAAGAAATCTATGCAACTTTCGGTGTCAGCAAGAAAACCTTCAAAAAGGCTGTGGGAGATTTGTACAAAAAACATCTGGTTGTATTGGAGGAAGATGGAATCAGGATTAGGAATTAGTCCCAGTCATTAGGAATTTCCCTACTTGTAAATAGAGACAATCATTAGGGAGGGGAATTTCCTCTCCCTATTTTTGTCGTACAATAAAAAAAGAAAAGTCATGATACGTCATTTGATATTAAGTGTTTGTCTAGTTCTGGTAGCGTTTCCCGCAATAAAAGCGGCGCCCATAGACGGAATCCGTATAGAAAGTCCATACCGTAGAGTGGTGGTACTGGTCGACGGACAGCAGGTTTGCCTGCCTACTTTCAGTTGTTTTGTAGCCAATCTGCGTAGTAGTTGTCGGGTAGAGGTTTATGAAGCGCCATCCCGTGGGGAGAATTCCCGAAGAGGAAAACTCCTATATGATGAACGTGTGCATTGCTCCATCAATGAAGTGGAAGATATTTTCATTCCAGAGGACAAAAGACCTGGTGGAAACTGGGGTACTTCTAATCATCACAAGCCTGGCAGACCCGGTGACAGACCGTTAGGAGGCGAGCAGCATGAACCGGTGATGTCACCATCTGCCTTCGAACAGTTTATGGGGCTGATGGAAAAACAGAGTTTCGATTCAGACCGTAAGGAAGTGCTCGACCATGCCTTGCTGACCTCTTGGTTCACTACTGACCAGTGTATCCGTCTGATGGATTTTTATCGTTTCGACAGTGAAAAGAAACAGTTGATGAAGAAGATTTATCCTAAAATAGCCGATAAACCGAATTTCTATTATGCGATAGACAAGCTGACCTTCTCGTCGGACAAGAACGAGATAAATGCCTTCATCAAACAATATCATGAGAAGAATAACTAAAAAAAGGAGGGATTATGAAACGGATTATATTTATATTTCTTGCCGCTATGATGAGTACAGCTGTTTGTAGTGCGGCAATGAGCAACAGCAAAGTGCGTAAAGAGACCCGTTTTCTTACGGACAAGATGGCCTATGAATTGAACCTGAGTACAGAACAGTATAATGACGTGTACGAAATAAACTATGATTTCATTTCCGGTATACGTTATCTGATGGATGACGTTCTTCGGGGGGAGGAATGGGCCTTGAATCGCTATTACGATTATCTGGATGTGCGCAATGACGACCTTCGATGGGTGCTGAATAACCGGCAGTACGGCCGTTTCATGCAGGCCGCCTATTTTTACCGTCCGGTTTATGTAAGTGGTGGTCGTTGGTCTTTTAGGGTTTACATCACTTACACCAACCATAATCATTTCTATTTCCCGCGGCCGTATCATTACCGTACATATTGCGGTGGGCATTATCGTACGCACTATCACAACAGCTATTATCGCGGTCGTTACCATCATCCGCACTATACCGGTTCGTGGAGTATTCGGAATGATAAGTCGTACCACACCAGCCGCCGTTCAGATTTCGGTTCGGTGAACATCCGCCCTAATTCGCATAAGCGTCCGGCAGGCAGGGATGATGTATATACCACGCGACGTAGCAACGGTAGTAATAATCGCATTAGCACAGGTACACGTAACAGCAGTACGCGACGTAGTAGTGTGGATAGTGGCAGAAAGTCGAGTAAAGAGAAAATAGAAACCTCAAGAACTAAAAATAATGATAAGAGCCCCAGCCGTAGCAGGGTAAAGACGGCAAGCAAGGAAAGAAGAAATGCTTCCGGCGTACGGAGTTCCGAAAGTCGTCGCAGCAGCTCTTCAAGCACTACCCGCAGTTCTACCGGCAGTAGCTCTTCCCGCTCTTCGGAAAGGAGATAGAAGAACAAAAAACTCCCCTCTTGTCAGCCTGGAGGCAGGGAGAGGGGAGAATCAAACACAACAACTAAAATTATACTTCTTTTTTTATTCAATCGGTTCTCCCTTATAGAAATCCAGAATCTTGGTACGGAACAGATAGTCATACTTGGCTTGCAATTCGTCTGATTGGGATTTCATAAGGTTCTGTTTTGCTTCATTGTATTCTACGGCATTTGCTTTTCCGTTCTCATACTTTTCGCTCATCAGCTTGAAAGACTCTTCGCTGGCAACGGTGGCTGTATGGCTACTGGTATATTTGCTTTCGGCAGCAGCGGCGTTGTACCATGCTTGTTGGATTTCCTTATAAAGTGTCTTCTTGGCATTATCCAATTGCAAGGCATAGTTTTCACGTTGCAGGCGTGCCGTGCGTACCCGGTTACGGGTAGAGAGACGGTTGAAAATAGGTACGCTGAGGTTGAATCCTACATATTTGTTGAAGTTATCGTTCATCTGCTGGCTGAAAGTACGGTCGATGGTAGAATAGTAATTCGTACCGAGACTACCGTTCAGGCTCAGTTGCGGGTAGTAGTTGCTCTGGGCAATACGGATATTGTGTTTACTGCCTTCCAAGCGGAACTGTGCAGCTTGTATGGAAGCCTTACTCACCATGGCTGTTTGGAATATCTCATCCGGAGGAGTGAGAGGGACTAAATCCAGATTGACTGCCGGAGATTCCAGATTGAACCCTTCCGGTGTTTCCAGTTCGATAAGCTGGCTAAGGTCGAGCAGGGCCAACTTATAGTTGTTGTTTGTCTGCACTACATTCATCTCGTCTTGTGCCACACGTGCTTTGGCTTCTGCCAGTTCTGCCGGAGAGGCTTTTCCCAAGTCGGCAAGCCGGCTGATGCGGACATATTGCTCTTTGCTCAATTGCACTTGTCCCAACGCCACCTGGTGGAGCTCTTCATTGAACAGCACCTGAAGGTAGGCCGAAGCTATATTGATGGCAATGTCTTCCTTGGCTTTGTCTAGGTCGGCAATGGCAGCTTTGAGGTTTAGTTTGGCCAATGCATACTGGTGGGGAATTTCCAGACCGGTAAAGATAGGTATGCTGGTATTGACAGACATATTAGTGCCGTGGCTGCTGGTGTTGACGTATACAGTGGAATAGTCTCCCGTATCCTCATTTTTGATGGCTGTTTGCGTACGTCCCCAGTTCCAGCTCTGGCCGGCACTGGCATTCAGGTTCGGCAGTCGTGCCCATTTGGCTGTATTTACTTCGACAGCACTCTGTTCGGCAGCGTTGGCTGTCTGGCGGATACTGATGTTATGCTCGATGGCATAGTCTATGCATTGGCGTAAAGACCATCGTTCCTGCGCCTGCACTGAGATACTGCCGAATATTGCGAGGTATAAGAATATCTTTTTATTCATATCGTATATCTTTTTAAGCTATTCCGTTTGTTAATCCTTTTTCTCTGTACCGCGAATCTTATCCTGGGCACTGATACCGCTTTTGATGGCAATCTTTATGCCGTCACTCATGCCGACCTGGATGGGGCGGCGTTCGAACTTCTGTACCGGTACGCTGTCCGTCATTACGTATACAAAGGTGCTGTCACCATTGAATTCAACGGTACTTTCCGGTACGGCAAGCGTTTTCTGGGCACGGTCCAATACGATTTCTGCGTTGGCAGAATAGCCGGAACGTATCTGTACGCTGTCCGGTGCGGCAATGGCAGCTTTGATTTCAAACTGGTTGGCACCGTTTTCTTCCACACCCTTCGGAGATATGTATTCCAGTGTGGCATCGAACGAAAGATTCTGCAGGGCGCCGATTGTCAGTTTCACCGGCATGCCTTCGTGCACACGGCCCACTTCCGTTTCGTCAATGTTGCCGCGGAAAATCAAATCGTTCATGTTGGCAACGGTAGCGATGGTGGTTCCGTCATTGAAAGTGTTACTCATGATAACCGAGTTACCGACTTTGATGGGTACATCCAGAATCAGACCGGTAATGGTGGAACGGATCAGGGTACTACTGAAAGAGGCGCTGTTCTTGGTGATGCCTTCCTTTACAATTTCCAGGTTATCTTTTGCTGTCTGCAGTTCCTCGCGTGCCTGCTTCACGCTTACTTCCCCTTTTTCGTACTCTTCAGCGCTGATAAGCTTGTCGTTGTACAGTTTCTGGGTACGGGCGAAATCCGTTTCGGCTTGGGCAGCGTTGATTTCCGCCAATCGTACGCGGCTTTCGGCAGAGTTCAATTGTCCCAGTTCGGGTATCACCTTTACTTTGGCAAGCACTTCCCCTTGCTTCACACTTTGTCCTGCTTCCTTGTATACTTCGGCAATGATACCGGAAATCTGCGGCTTGATAAGGACTTCATCTCTCGGTTCCACTTTGCCGGTGGCTACGGTAGTCTTTTCAAGGTCTGTCACTTCCGGAACTATCGTTTCGTATACTGTTACTTTAGGTTGGGACTTCTGGTACAGAAAAACGAATGTCCAAATGAATAAGGCAGCAATTACTACCAATAATGCGATTTTCAGAAACTTCTTTGTTTTCATCTTATATTTACGATTTAATTATTTACGATTGATATAGCCATTATTTCATGGCTTACGGTTAGTGGTCTCTCTATAAGTTTATTCATCCCTGATGGCTTCAATTGGCTTGATTGCCATGGCGCGATAGGCAGGTGCCAGTCCGGCAAGCACTCCTAATGCGATGAGGAGGATGCAGGTTCCGATAGCCAGTCCGAATGAAACCTGGTAGTGGGTTTTGATAACTCCAGGGTCATTGGCGGCCTTTTCAAGTATTTGCAGTACAAATACGGCAAAAGAAATACCTGCCATACCCGCTATAGTGGTTAGCACCATGCTTTCCGAAAGAATTTGTTGCAGAATGTCTTTAGGACGGGCACCTATGGCACGGCGTATGCCTATTTCCGTTGTACGCTCCTTGACGGTTACCATCATGATATTCGATACGCCGATAGCTCCGGCAAACAGCGTCCCCAAACCTACCATCCAGATTAGAAAGCGCACTCCAATCATCAGGTTGTCCATCATGGAGAACATAGCTTCCGCATTCAGAAGCATGACGGCTTGTTTGTCATCGGGAGCAATGTAGTGCGCTGCTTTTACAAGACGTTCCACTTCGGGCTGCACGTCTTTCACTTTTACTCCCGGTTTCATGATGAAACATACTACATGCAGTTTTTTTCCGAGGTTGTAGGTCTGTTGCATGGTGGAAAAAGGCAATGTAATGGCTTCAGAGGCCTGCCCTTGTATATTGACATTGCCTTCGGATGAACACATTCCGATAACCCGGTAATAGATACCATTTACCCGGACATATTTGCCGCAGGGGTCTTCACCGGGTTTGAAGAGGCTTTCATAAACACGTTTGCCGATTACACACACTTTACGCGACTCTTTAATGTCGACATCATTGATGAAACGTCCATAGGTCATCTCTTGATGTTCTATCTGTTCATATTCGGGATACAAGCCTTTCACACTACAGTCGTACTTGTTGTCTCCGTAGACAGCCACTTGTCCCCATAAGGCAATGGAAGGCGTGGCAAGCGCCACACCGTCCACATTGCGTACACGGTCCACATCTTCCATCTCCAAATCCCACCATCGTCCTTTGCGAAAACCTTTATAAGCCTCGCTTGTCTTTTGTGCAGCGATAAAGCCCGAGTTGGTTGCAAATCCTTCGAACTGGGATTTTAGTTCTTCCTGCATGCCCTGGCCGCCACCGATAAGCGCCACCAGCATAAAGATACCCCAGAATACGCCGAACGCCGTAAGCAGGCTTCTCGTTTTGTTCCTTGTTATTGTGATGAGGATTTCCTCACACGTATCTATGTCTATTCTCATAATCTTTAATCTGCTCTAAGTGCTTCAATAGGACTGATACTTACCGCTTTCTTAGCCGGGAAGAACCCAGCCAACGTACCCGCTATGATAAGGGTCAGGGTAGCTTGGATAGCAATACTGAGGTCTACGGTGGGATCGGAGAACATGGTCTGCTGGAACATGCCGGCATCCATCGTCTGGCTACCGAAAGCAGAGTTCATCCATTCCGTCACCCCGATGCCTGCCACCATACCGATATAACCGAATAGCGTAGTGATAGTCACGCTTTCCACAATAATCAGCCAAAGGATGGAGAAAGGTTTTGCTCCCAATGCCTTACGGATACCAAATTCCCGGGTACGTTCTTTCACGGTAATCAGCATTATGTTCGACACGCCGACAATCCCACTCAACAGTGTAAAGATACCGATAACCCAGATTGCAGTCCGGAGGATACCCATTGCATTCTGTGTCTGCAGATAGTTGGTGAAACGATTCCATATCCATATGGCGCTCTCATCTGTGGGGTCAAAGCGGTGATTGGTGGCAATAGCCTTGCGGTATTCTTTTTCAAAGGCTTCGTTACTTTCTATGCTGTGCAGGTTCTTGGTTGTAAAGATGATGTTATTCAGCTTGTCTCCTTTATTATAGATGGTCTGCAAGGTGGAGAAGGGGATATACGCTTCGTTTGCCTCGCGGTCTCCCTGGTCATTGTAGAGGCCTACTACTTGATAGGCCACTCCACTGGCATTGACAAATTGTCCGATGGGTTCAGTATGCGTTTTTCCGAAAAGGATATCTGCAGATTTCTTATGGAGGATGATGACTTTACGTCGGTCTTTCAGGTCGTTGTAGTTGATGAAACGTCCGTCCGCTGTTTTCACGGTTTCCACTTCGGTGTAGTTGGGATATACGCCCAGCAGAGAGATATTGATATATTCTTGTCCGAAGCTGACGTTTACATTACTTTGACGCACGGTGGCACCGGCACTGATGACATTTTCGGTGAATTGCTTCTCCGTGTCATCCATGTCCCGGTTGTCCAGTTGGACGCGGCGTCCTTCTTTCAGACCGTCGTATGACTTGGTGGTCCAGCCGGGGAAGATGCGGATAGAGTTCAAGGCACGCTCCGACGCATTTTGCTCGAAGGCATGTATGATACCGTTTCCGGCTCCGAGCAGCACGATGAGCATGAAGATTCCCCATGCCACGGCAAAGCCCGTCAGGAATGTACGCAGTTTGTTGCGTTTGATGGTTCCGTATATTTCTTGCCAAAGGTCTATCATTGATAATTAAAAATTAAGAATTAAAAATTAAAGGGGGAGGGGGCTCTTCCTTTATTATTTCATGAATCCGTCTTTTCCGAACGGGCTTGCATCGTGGTTCAGATTCGTCTCGATGCTACCTATGATACCGTCTTTGATATGGATAATCTTGTCCGTCTGGTTGGCAACACCGCTTTCGTGGGTCACGACTACGATGGTCATGCCCGTATCGTGCAGTTCCTTTAGAATCTGCATCACCTCTACGGAAGTCTTGCTGTCGAGCGCGCCGGTAGGTTCATCGGCAAGGATAATCTGCGGTTGGGTAATGAGGGCACGGGCGATGGCTACACGTTGTTTCTGTCCACCGGACATCTCATTTGGCATGTGGTGTGCCCACTCTTTCAGCCCCAGGCGGTCCAGATATTCCAGTGCCAGCGCATTACGTTTGCGGCTCACTCCTTGATAAAAGAGAGGAAGCGCCACATTCTCCACTGCATTCTTGAAGGAAATGAGATTGAAGGACTGGAAGATGAAACCAATCATACGGTTGCGGTACTCGGCTGCCTTCGTTTCGCTGAGGTTCTTGATGGGGGTACCGTTCAGATAATATTCCCCCGTGTCGTAACTATCCAGAATACCCAGTATATTGAGTAAAGTGGACTTTCCCGAACCCGATGAGCCCATGATGGAAACAAATTCGCCTTTCTGAATGTCGAGGTTGATACCTTTGAGCACATGCAGCGGTGCTCCGTTGTTGTAGGTCTTGTTAATGTCTTTTAGTTGTATCACTGTTTTCCCTGTTTATTGCTTTACTCTTATTAATTTTCACTATTAGACGCAGCAATGCTACGAAAAGTTGCAAAAGTTGCAAACTTTTTTAAAAAAAGATTTTGCAGTGTCGTTTTTCTTTGTGATTTTTGTAACCATGAATGTGATTAACTAACCCTTTAAACAAAAGTAATATCATGAATTCAAACATGGAAAAGCCCTATGTAGTGGGCATTGACATAGGCGGAACAAACACCGTCTTTGGTATTGTAGACGCACGCGGAACTATTATTGCAAGCAGTTCCATCAAAACCGGAGCTTATGAGGACGTCAATGATTACGTAGACGAAGTTTGCAAGAATCTGTTGCCGCTCATTATTGCCAACGGTGGCGTAGACAAGATAAAAGGTATCGGTATCGGTGCTCCTAACGGAAACTATTACAGCGGTACTATTGAGTTTGCCCCGAACCTTCCTTGGAAGGGTGTAATTCCTTTGGCTGCCATGTTTGAAGAGCGCTTGGGTATCCCTACCGCTTTGACAAACGACGCCAATGCTGCCGGTATCGGTGAAATGACTTACGGTGCGGCTCGTGGTATGAAAGACTTTATCATGATAACTCTTGGCACCGGTGTAGGTAGCGGTATCGTTATTAACGGTCAGATGGTATATGGCCATGACGGTTTTGCCGGAGAGTTGGGACATACTATTATCCGTCGTGAAAACGGACGTCTCTGCGGATGCGGACGTCACGGCTGTCTGGAAACTTATTGTTCGGCTACGGGTGTGGCGCGTTCTGCACGTGAGTTCTTGACCAAGAGTACCGAACCGAGTTTGTTGCGCGACATTCCGGCAGAAAACATTACTTCCAAGGATGTGTATGATGCAGCGGTGAAGGGTGACAAGATTGCTCAAGACATCTTTGAGTTTACCGGAACCATCTTGGGTGAGGCTTTGGCTGACTTCATCGCTTTCTCCAGTCCGGAAGCTATCGTGTTGTTCGGTGGTCTGGCAAAAGCGGGAGACTATATCTTCAAGCCTATCCAGAAAGCTATTGACGACAATGTATTGAATATCTACAAAGGTAAGACCAAGTTGCTGGCTTCCGAGTTGAAGGACTCTGATGCTGCAGTGCTGGGTGCCAGTGCGTTGGGCTGGGAGCTGAGAGATATCAAGTAATCAATATTAGGGAAACTGATAAAGGAGGGGATATGTCAAAACTCCCCTTCTATCGAAGTCACCCTCGCTACACCTATCTGTGGCGAGGGTGATTTTTAGTTTATGAGAGTTTCGACACACCTTTTTTTCTTTGGTGGCACATATTCCTCAGCAATAAAGTTATGTCACAAGTTGCTTCCACACTTCCACCCATTCTCTGTATCCCTTTATTCATTGGGGTTGCGGATGCTGTGGAAGCAACTTGAAAAGGTGGAAGCAACTTTTGCTTCCACCTTAAATTTACGCCAAATAATCTATTAATGTCTTGTAGTACAATAAATTAATAGGATATGGGGCAATTTGCCAATATCGTGTAAACAAGCTATTGGTTTCCTGCAAACACGGTATTAACTTCGTAAAAGCCCGTGCGATAATAGGTGGAAGTCAGGTTTTTGGTATGGATAAGATAGGTATTCAGTATAGGCAAGCTATGCATATGAGAGCTGTTTAACGGCCGTGAGGCGTTCGCCTAACGGCCATAAAGCACCTTGTTGACGGTCGTTAGCAGAGCGTCTCACGGCCGTTGGGCGCTGATAAACTAACATATCAGCAAGAAGGAAGGCTTATGTGAAAGGAAAGGAGCGCAGGCTTACAATGTTTTGAATGAGGGAGTAGCAGTAGAGTATCGCATGGTGTGTATGCCTACTGTGTATATCACTAAAAAAGGGAAACCGACATTGTCAGTTTCCCTTTTTTATTTCGAAATAGGAGTCTGGAATTAACCGTTAACTCTTTTTTCTTTGATTCTTGCTTTCTTACCGGTAAGAGCGCGCAGGTAGTACAGTTTAGCGCGACGAACTTTACCCACCTTGTTCACTTCGATGCTGTCGATAGCCGGTGATTCAATCGGGAAAATACGTTCTACGCCTATGGTTCCTGACATCTTACGTACTGTAAAACGCTTCTTGTCTCCATGTCCAGCAATCTTGATAACAACACCACGGTACAGCTGTACACGTTCCTTGTTACCCTCGACAATACGATATGCTACTGTTACAGTGTCACCTGCCTTGAAGCTCGGGTGCTGTTTTCCGGTAGCAAATGCTTCTTCTGCAATTTTAATTAAATCCATTGTTTTTATTATTAAATTGTTTCATCGTTACAACGCAACATACCAGGCTTCTCTCTTGGTGTCCTGACAGCGATTGCGCGAAAGCGGTGCAAAGGAACGAATTATTTGCCAGATACACAAGTGCTTCAAGCTTTTTTTCGCCAGTTGGGATGATTTTTGAGCGTTTCATTCTGCTAAACGCAAGTCTAAATAATCGGTTAATTGTGTGGCTCAGTCGCAAAAGAAAAGTATATTTGTAGCAATTTAAAACTAAATGAATATGAAGAAACAAACTTTCAGTCTCCTTGCGGGGGCAGTGTTGGCGGTTGCACTTCTATTGGTTTCCTGCCATTCTTCCTACGAAGTGACCAAGGTAGAGGGAGGCAGAATTCCCATGAACTCTGTCTGGGATGCCGAGCCGGATGCCGAAGCCGTGGCTCTGCTGGCGCCTTACAAGGCCCGGATGGACAGCGTTATGTATCATGTGGTGGGAACCGCAGAAATGTCGATGGACAGATTCCGGCCCGAAAGCCTTTTATCCAATCTGATTGCAGATGTACTGCGTGAGGCTGCGGTGGAAGTGCTGGGCAAACCGGCCGATATGGGGCTAATCAATATCGGTGGAATCCGGAATTCCCTGACGGAAGGAGATATCACTACCGAAAACATCTATGAGATATTGCCTTTTGAGAATTCGCTCTGTGTGCTGACGATGAAAGGCTCTGCCATGAAGCACTTGTTTGAAAACATTGCGGTGAGACTTGGTGAAGGGGTGAGTGGTATACAGTTGGAAATCAGCAAGGATGGCAAGCTGCTCCAGGCTTCCATTGCCGGCAAGCCGGTGGAGGATGACCGTGACTATACGGTTGCCACGATTGATTATCTGGCTGATGGAAACGATGGAATGACGGCTTTCCTGCAGGCGGATAAAAGGGAG
>OHEI01000258.1_pt1 | contig 22649 bp, 25 predicted proteins | sample 1567241 | NCBI WGS metagenome assembly OHEI01 (sample SAMEA3879565, study PRJEB24766) | human gut metagenome | biome: human-associated habitat; feature: feces | place: USA | collected 1985/1987 | reverse complement strand
GACGCTGCCCTCCATATCGTCGGTCAGAAAGCGGCTGTCGGTGCGCGGGTAGGTACAGAGCTTCTTTTCATAGAGCGCTTGGAGATAGTCGAGGGTCTGCTGAGAGGTGTAGCCGAGAACGCGGTTGGCGTCGCGCTGGAGGGAGGTCAAATCGTAGAGCGTGGGCGCTTTCTCAGACTTTTCCTTGCGCTCCACACTTTTGACGGTTACTGTCTTGCCCTTGCAGGCGTTGGCGATGGCGTCGGCGTCCTTCCTGTCCTTCATTCGGTCTGTCGTGGCGGGAAAGCCGCAATCGAGCTGGACGGTGTAGAACAGTTCTGCCACAAATGCGGAGATCTCCGCCTCGCGCTGTACCAGCAGCGCCAGCGTGGGCGACATGACGCGCCCAATGTTCAATGTGCGGCCATACGTCAGGGAGAAATACCGCGTGGCGTTGATACCAACCAGCCAATCAGCCTTGGCGCGGCAGAGGGCGGATTGATGCAGGCCGTCATAGTCGCGCCCGGATTTAAGCTGCTGGAAGCCGCTGCGGATGGCATCATCCTCCATTGAAGAAATCCAAAGCCGCAGAATCGGCTTGGAGCATCCCGCAAGGCAGTAAACCGTGCGGAAGATCAGCTCACCCTCGCGCCCAGCGTCGCAGGCGTTGACCACCTCTGCCACATCCTCCCGGCGCATCAGCTCCCGCAGAATGTCAAACTGCTTCTGCTTGTCCGCACGGACGATGAAGCGGAACGAGGTAGGAATGATGGGCAGCGCCGCCAACGTCCATTTGGCATCATCGGCATTGTAAACGGCGGCGTCGGCCAGCTCTGCCAGATGCCCGAAACACCACGACACGATGTACCCGCCGCCCTCCAGATACCCGTCATGCCGTGATTTAGCACCCAGCACGGCGGCGATGCTCTGCGCCACGGAGGGTTTTTCGGCGATCACAAGGCGCATGGTGCAGCCTCCATTCTCTTTACGTCACGGTAGCAGGGGCGAACGCAGCTCTGTCCGAAGCGCTTGCAGCCATAGCAGAAGTGTTCCTTGGCAGCGGCGGGAGGGCTGTCCTCCCGCGCTGCTTTCGGCTTCTGCATCATCAGGCGTTCCAGCGGATTATTGGTGAAATATCTCATGTGTCCGTATCCTCCGTAGTATCCTGTTCCGGTTCGTCCTCATACGGCTCAAACTCATATTCGTCCTCGCCGTAGTCATAATCGTCCAGATCGGCGCTGCCTTTGGTCTGCGGCTTGGCCTTTTTCTGCTTGAAAATGTAGAACGCGGCACCGCCGCCCAGCGAGACGATCAGCAGGACGACGAGGATACCGCCCACGCCGCTCTTTTTCTCCGGTTCCTCGGCGGCGGGTTCTGTCGGCTCGGTGGGGACTTCGGGCTTTGCCTCCTTGCCCACGCACTCGGTCATGTTGACCGCGCAGACGGGGCAGGATGTATTGACCGTACCGGCCACGCATTTGGTGGTGCAGGAGCAGACGGCGGGCGTTTCTTCCTCGCCAGTCAGCGCCATCAGGTCAGCCTCATCCACCTGATTCAAGAAGTGGACGGTTTCTTCGCCCTCATCGTCGCGGTCAATAATCATGTAAAACACATTGCCGTTCTTGCTTTCCAGTGTAATGAACTGTTTTCCTGCCTTGGTGCTGGAGCCAATATCGTCGATCAGCGTCAGATTGCCGTCCGGTGTCAGCGCGTCGCTGCCGCCCGTCATGCTGCCGACAAGGAGCTGCCAGAGGTCGGCCAGCTCTTTTTCATCAAACGGAAGCGTAATGCCGCCGATGCTCACGGTGCTGTCGGCGGCGTCGGTGACGGTCAGATAGCTGCCGTACACATAGCCCGCACGGGCGGGCAGCAGGATTTTTACCCAATCGCCGTCCCTGCCAATCACATCGACCACCGTGCCGTTGGGGAGCTGCGTAAACGCGGTGTTGTCCAGCCCCGCGCCGGTGCGGACGTTCAGGCTGCCGCCGTTGGTCGTGACCGTGCCGATCTGTTTCGCTTTCTGTGCGTCTGCGGCATTGCTTTCGGCGGCAGGCGGCGCATCATCTGGATAGTCGCCGCCGCTGGCAAAGGCGGAAACGGGGAAAATCCCGATACACAGGAGCATCAGCAGCAGGCTGATAAAAATGCGCGGTGTGTTTTTAGTCATGGTTCAACGCCTCCTTTTCCGAAGTGGCCGGTGCAGGCACGGCCTGCATACGGCGGAACAGCTCGGCAAACTGCTCCATCGTCATGCCGTTCTCACGCACCATGCCGATGATGTCGGTGTCCTCCAGCTCACGAATCTGCTTTTCCAGCTCACGGTTGCGGCCTTGCAGATCAGAGATTTTGCCTTTGTTCTTCTCCAGCTCTCCACGGAGCTTCATAATTTTCGGATTCATATTGTTCACTCTCCTTTACGGCAAGCGCCCATAGCGGTAGAAATGGGACTGCCAATAGCTTGAATTTAAGTTCGCATAAGAGATCGGGTCGCCACAGTGGATCATCATATTGTTGCCGACGTAGATACCCACATGGCTGACACCTGGGGTATCATACGTTCCGGTGAAAAACACCAGATCGCCCGGTTTGACGTTGGCGGAGGATACGGGCGTACAGATATTGCATAGCCCCTGCGCTCCCAGCCTGCCCACATCCCAACCGGAATGATTGATGACCCAACTGACGAAGCCCGAACAGTCAAATGAGGTAGAGGGACTGCTGCCGCCCCAAACGTAGGGGTAGCCGAGATACTTTTCCGCTTCCTTGATAATGGCGGCAAATACCTCATCGTCCAGTGCCTCCGGGGGAATGTCGTAGTCGGTATAGCTGCCCTCCACATACTTGCTGATGTAGCCCGAACCGGGAAACAGGTCGGGGCGGTTGCCGAGGGTGGCCATATAGGTGGCGTACATTCCGAGCTGTTCTTCGCTCATAATGTAAACGGGAACATGGGAGAGATTGAAGTTTTCCAGCGCGACCGTGCAGATGTAGTAGTCATACGGCACCTGATAGGTGTCCGTATGGGTGTTGCCGTCCGCGTCCGTCCACGTGTCGGTTTCTGTGCGGTAGCGGGTTTCCACCACCACATCCTCGGTCAAAATGTACTGGCGGTCAAAGAGCATCTGGAGCGTACCCTGCACCTCATCCAGCGTCCATTCCCCTTGATGCAGCGCCGTAATCATGGAAATGAGTACATAGGGGTCATGCTCGATGGTGTCCAGATCAAAGTGGTACTCATCGTAGTCATGGGTGCTTTCGTAGGTGTCGAGGTAGCGCTGAAGCTCTGCTTCCATCGCGCAATACTGCGCTTCCGCGCCCAGCATATCGGCGTCCTGCGATGGATAAGTGCTGGCCGCGATCCCGGAGCCAACGCCATCCATCATCACCGAGCAGGAGGACAGGCCGTTGAGCAGAAATGCCAGCATCAGCAGAATTGCGGCGGCAATGGCAAAGCCGCGCCGGTGCTCCCATACATATTTGCCAGCTTTCTCAGCCTTTTCAGCGGCCTTTTTCGCGGCCTTGGCGGTATTCTCTGCCGCCTTTGCCGTAGTCTGCGCCGTCTGATTGTGCTTGGCAGCGGCATACTGCTTTTTGATGGCCTGCTTCTGCTGCCACTTGGAAACGGGATTGCTGGTGGGGCTGTCGATCTCCGCTTTCTTCTGGAGTGCGTCAATGTTGGCCTGTTCCAGCTTTCTCTCTGCACGGATGGCGGCACGATAAGGCTTGAGCTGATGGGCGCGGTGGGCAGACTGCACCAGCCGCCCGCCGCTCTCCACGGCTTGCTCTACCTTGTGCGCGGCCTCTACGCCTACATTGTCATCCTCGCTCTGCCGCACCTCCCGGTGAACCTGAGAGAGAACAAAGTTGGCGGGAGCATCCTGCACGGCATGGGTCAGCTTTGAGGGCGGCTTTTTCTTATCCACTTCCTCAAAACGGAGCTGCGTTTTGACCTTGCCGGTGGCAGGATCAAAGCTGCGCTCCTTTTTGACCACGGTTTTCTTGGGGATTTTCGCCTGCGCCTTATCCGCCTTGGCCTCCGCTTTTTTCACCCGCTTGATGGGCTTTTCCAGCTTCGGCTCGGCAAGATCGGCGTCGGAAAACTGCAAACGCGGTTCTCTTTTCATGCCGACGCCACCTCTTGCGGTTTGGTGGTCATGACGCGGTACAGCTCGGTGTCCTTCGGGAAGTGGTCAATGAAGGGCAGGATCGTGTTGCCGTAGAACAGCAGCCCCTCGCCCTCGCCGGAGTGGGTCACATAAGAAAGCTGATGCGGCGAAATGTTGAGCTGCTTTGCGAGAATCTGCCGGTCGCCAGCGGCCTGATTGAGCATATAGATGAAATCGCTGTTCTCAAAGATGTTCTCAACCTCGCGACTGGATAACAGGTCTTTGACATTTTGCGTGATCCCGGTGGGGATGCCGCCCCATTTGCGATAGCGTTTCCAGATTTCGACACTGTACGAAGCCGTCTGTTCCTCCTTCAAAAGAAGATGGAACTCGTCAAGATAGTAGCGGGTCGTTTTATGGGCGGCGCGGTTGATGGTCACACGGTTCCAGACCTGATCCTGCACCACCAGCATCCCGATTTTTTTGAGCTGCTTGCCCAGCTCCTTGATGTCGTAGCAGACGATGCGGCTATTCACATCCACGTTCGTGTGATGGTTGAACACATTCAGAGAACCGGTGACGTAGATTTCCAAAGCAGTGGCGATGTACTGCGCTTCCTTTTCATCCTGCGCACGGAGGGCGTTATACAAGTCCTCCAGCAACGGCATATTCTCCGGCTTCGGGTCGTTGAGGTAATCCCGGTAGACGATGCGCACGCAGCGGTCGATGATGGTCTTTTCCACAGGGGCAAGCCCATCCTTGCCGCCGACGATCAACTCGCACAGCGACAGAATGAAGTCGGATTTCAGGCTCAGCGGGTTATCATCGTCGCTGTAATCCAGATTCAAGTCCATCGGATTGATGTAGCAGGGCGAACCGTCGTAGCCCTTGCCGGTGGGCGACAGCTTAATGACCTGACCGTGCAAACGCTCCACCAGCGGTGTATATTCGCCCTCCGGGTCACAGATGATGATGTCATCCTTGGGGCAGATAAGAAACGCATTGGTGATCTCGCGTTTTGCCGAAAATGACTTGCCGCTGCCGGGAGTGCCTAAAATCAGGCCGTTGGGGTTTTTCAGCAGCTTCCGGTCTACCATGATAAGGTTGTTGGACAGGGCGTTGATGCCGTAATACAGCGCCTCGGAGCCTGTCTGGAACAATTCCTGAGTGGTGAAAGGCACAAAAATCGCCACGCTGGAGGTGGTCAAGCCCCGCTGAATCTCGATCTGATTCAGCCCCAGCGGGAGGCTGCTCATCAGTCCTTCCTCCTGCTGGAAGTCCAGCCGGGTCAGCGCACAGTTATACTTCTGCGCGATACTGGAGGTCTGGAAGATGTTGTTGTCAAGCTGCCGGGGTGTGTCCGCCGTGTTGAGAATGAGGAAGGTCAGCAGGAACATTCGCTCGTTGCGGGACTGCAAATCCTGCAACAGCTTTTTGGCTTCTGCGCCGTAGGTGGCAAGGTCGGATGGGATAATGTCCATGTCGTACCCGGCGCGGACGGCCTTCTTCTGTTCCTCGATTTTGGACTTGTCGAGATCAGTGATCTTGCGCTTGACGGTCTTGATGGCGTTGACCTGATCCACGGACTGCACATGGAGATTGACAAGGACGCTGCTCTCCATATCCAGAAAATCGGCCAGCATCCGGTCATTCAGCTCCGGTGCCAGAATCTGCACAAAGCTGACCGCGCCCAGCTTTTTGCCCATACGAAACTGCCTGCCGGTCTTGAACTCAAAGGAGCTGGGCGCGATAAAGTCCTTGGTGGACAGCCCGGAGGGAGCCAGCCAGTCCCACGAAAAGCGGAACGGCTCCTGCTCGTCCATCCGCAGAATGTCGTGCATGACGTGCAGGCGCTCAAAGCCGTTCAGCGGCGCAGCCACAACGCCCAGCCGCTTGAAGTTGTTCAGGAGGTCGGTTTCGATGCGCTCCAAACGGGGCTTGGCAGCGCGGAGGTTGTCGGCCTCAACGCCGAACGTGAGATACTTGGTCTTAATGAGGCCGTTGTTGCCGCGGGCAAGCTGATTTTGCAGCATACCGGCGTACTCGGCGCGGATGCCGTCAAACTCGTCCCCGCAGGGCGGAATGGAAATGCTCCGTGCAAAGGTTTCCTGCGAAGCCGAGAGGTTCACAAAGGAAAGCTGGAATTGCACGGAGCTGTCAAAGTAGTTCAGGAAATCGCACCACGCCTCAAAGATGGCGGTCTTGTCCTCATTCTGCGAGAGCTGGTAGTTGATGTCCTGATACTGGATCGTTTTGGTGTAGCGCGTGTCGGTCACGCGGCAGATGCCGTCTGGCCACATACGCTGATACGGGATGCTGTCCTGCGCCGATTTTTCTTTCTTATCCGTTCGGTTCGCTCTTGCGATGGCGGCTTCGATCTGTTTTCGTTCGGCGCGGGTCAGCTTTTTCTTTTCGGACAATTTGATACACCTCCCGGTCTAACTGGTTTTGCCGCTCCAGAACGGCATAAAAATTGTTGGTCTTATACGGGCGCTGCTTCGGCCTCTGGAAGCACACACGGTAGATGTTGCGGATGATGACCTCCAGCGGCTGACCGTTCTTTTCATACATGGCGAACAGCATAGCCGGGATCATCACCACCATCATCACCATGGCGGCGGGGCTGGTGCCGATGCTGCCCTTGAGCAAGAAGAAAAGCGGTACGCCGATGAGCGCGCCGCTTCCGAAGCAAATGAGCTGTCGTTTCGTGAGGTTGAACAGCACCTTGGTTTTTACTTTGGTTAAGTCCTTTGGGACGTTGACATAGGCCATAGAAATCCCCCTTTATAAGAGCTTTTCATATCGAAGTTTCATCTGCGCCGGGTACAAAGCGGAGGTGGGCTTACGGCTGCCTGTCCAGCATTTGCCGCCTGCCAAGCCTGCGCAGTTCCAACCAGCGGCGCGGAGACTGCTGCCGCTCTCGCTATCCAGCGTATAGGTGATGATCTTGCGGTATCCCATTGCCTTTGCCGCCCGCGCGGATGCGGCATAAAGGATGCTGCAAGCGTTCTTCTCACCGGTGGTGCAAAGGCGATTGACCTCCAATGTCCAGCCATCATCCAGATACCGGCTCACAGGACGGCCTACGATTGCAACACCGACAAGCTCTCCATCCTTGGCACAGCCGATGGAAAACTTATGCCCAGCAGTTGCCTTATGGTGCCGGTGATGCGCATTGACAAATGCGTTCGCTGTTGCAAGCGCGACGGGCGTGAGTGTCAGCATAGTATCACCCCCGTTAATGTGCATTGAACACGGACTTGGCAAGGCTGCTCGTTTTGAACAGGCAGAAGCACAGCAGCACCGTGTAGCCCATGCAAGTCCAGATGGCGTAGATGATGTCATCCACAAGTGCGATGTTCTGCACCAAAACCGCGTAAATGGCAACGCAGACGATAATCAAAAACGCTTGGAAGCCCAGCGCCAACAGGGAACGGATGTAGTTCTGTCCCATGCCGCCCCATTCTTTGCCCATCATGGTCGCCATCGGAATGGGGGCAACAGAGGTGACGAGATATATTTCAATCATTCTTCCGAATGTGATAATGAAAATGCAGATGGTCAGCGCCCACATGGTAATGCCCACAAACAGCGATTGGAACCACAGGCCGAACAGCGGCCCCAGTTCCATTTCCATCAGCCGATCCTCAATGCCCACCATGACGCTTGAAATGTTGATGCTGGTGTCGCCGATAATCAGCCCGGAGGCGCTGGCAACGACGCTTTGGGCGGCATCGAACACGCCCATTACAATCGTCCATGTGTTTGTTACGATCAGGACAGCGGCAGCGGACTTGAACGCCCACTTGAAGAATATCCATGTGTCCATGTCATTGAGGTTATTTTTGTCGGTAATGAGCTGGATCAGCTCCAGCGTCATCACAAAGGCGAGAATTGCGCCTGCGATGGGGACGATCACGGTTTCCGACAGGTTTTGTATCATGCTGAAAATGCTGCCGTTCCATGCCTGCGGCGATAAGCCCACCTGACCGGAGATCTCGGCAACCTTTTGATTGGTTGCATCGAACATCCCGGACAGATTGCTCACGATACCGCCGATGAGCATTTCTTTCAGCCATTCCGTGATCTTATCCCATAAGAAATCCATAGGGTTGCCCTCCTTTCGGGAGGATGCCGCCAGAAAGCGGCACCCTCCGTGGATTTATGGGAAGCAAACGAGCTGCCGATTAGCCGAACAGACCGGACAGCAGCGGCACGAGGGTAATGCCGATCAGCGCCACGCCGCCGCCCGCCATAAGCTGCTTCATGCCCTGAGATTTGGCGCCGGGATTGTCATTACCATAACCTTCCAGCAGATTGATCGCGCCCCAAATGCCGAGGCCAGCGCCCAGCGCCACAACGAGGGTCTGAAGAACACCAACAGCAGAATTAAAGAAAGCCATAAATAGTACCTCCGAAAAATATGTTTTTTAGATTTTGGAGGGTACATTTCTTCCACGAAGTTTCATCGAGTCGTTGTCAAAACAGGCTGCCGCCGTCAGGCGACAGGTTCACCGGAAAGGTCTGCCTGATACACCTCAACTGCATCATCCGGCTTGAGCTTGAGGCGATGGGACAGAAAACGCTCTATGTCAAAGGCGTATTTCTTGTCATAATCCGCTGTGTAGCGGTAGAGGGGATGCTTGGTGAGATCATATTTGTTGGACAGAAACGGGCGGACGCCGCGAAGCTGCAAGATGCACTTGCCGCCATCCAGCACGGCAAGCTCATCCACGCTCATCAGCTCCTTGCCCAATTTCTGATAGTTCAGCGAATGGGAAACCTCGCGGCCACGGCTCTCGCCGGTGTTATAGCTGTCGATGGTTTCCTTGCCCAGCGCCGCCGCCAGCTCTTTCAGCGTACCGGGTTCCTTTCCACCCAAAAAGATGGAACAGTCCATGTTGCCGATGATCGTATCCGCGCTGTCTTTATACAGGGCTTTGAGCTGGCTCTGCGCCTGCAAGACAAGGCAGCAGGAGATTTCTCTGGAACGGATTGTCGCTACCAGCTTCTCAAGCCTCGGTATCTGGCCGATATTCGCGGCCTCGTCGATCAGGCAGCGGACGTGAACCGGCAAGCGCCCGCCGTACACATCATCTGCCTTTTCGCACAGCAGATTGAAAAGCTGGGTATAGCACATGGAAATGAGAAAGTTAAAAGTATCATCCGTATCAGACATGATGATGAACAGGGCGGTTTTCCGGTCGCCCAGCGTGTCCAGTTGCAGCTCGTCATAGGCCGTCAGTTCCCGAAGCTCCTGAATGTCAAAGGGCGCAAGCCGTGCGCCGCAGGAAATAAGTATGCTTTTCGCGGTCTTGCCGGCACTTAGCTTGAATTTGGCATATTGGCGGACGGCGAAGTGGTCTGACTTGCGCTTTTTCAGCTCGTCGAACATCAAGTCCACCGGATTTTTGAAGTCCTCATCGTCCTCACGCACCTCCATCGCATTGATAAACTCAATGAGCGTAGAGAAATTCTGTTCCTCCACCGGCGCTTCATAGTGGATGTACCCGATAAGGGCGGTGTAGAGCAGCGTTTCCGCTTTCACCCAGAAATCGTCACCGGCTTTACCCTCGCCCTTGGTGTTGGCGATCAGCGTCGTGACCAGCTTCAAAATGTCCTTTTCCGAGTGGATGTAGGCGAACGGGTTGTAGTGCATGGACTTCTTGAAGTTCAGGGAATTGAGAATCTTGATCTGATACCCGTTCTTTTGCAGCGCATGGCCGCAGGAAACCACGATGTCCCCTTTGGGATCGGTTACGACGAAGCTGGTGGGATAGGTTTTTGATGTGCATTGGAGCAGATTGGGCTTCAACCAAAAGCGGGTCTTGCCCGAACCGCTGCCGCCGACGATCAGGACATTTTTGTTCCGCGCCGTTTTCGGGTCTTTGGGGCGGCTATTCATCGTCAGCCGCTCCGTCTGCGTGAGAATGATGTTGTTCTCAAATGCGGGATCGACGTAGGGCTTGATGTCCTCGGCGGTTCCCCATCTCGCGCTGCCGTACTCCAGATTTTTGCGGAATTTCTTGGCATTTTTGCCCTTGATATAGACCGCCAGTCGAATGGCGATGGCGGCGGCAACGCCCACGCACAGGTCAATGGGATGAAAGCTGGGGACAAGGGAGTGAAACGCTGTGTTCAGACCGGTCATAATGTTCAGGAGCTTCGTGGAAGCGTCTGAACCGGGAGCCAGCCGCACCGCCTCGCTGACCTTGGTGGCCAGCAGTGCGATGAACACATACGGGATGTTGGGAAGGATGAGCTTTTTGACGTTGACTTGCTTCATCGTTCCAGCTCCTTCCGCTTTGTCCTGTCCACCACAGCCGCCTGAATGAGCGACTTGAAGTGTTGCAGCTTTTCCAGCACCGAGGGGCGTTCTGCTTTCCTGACCTGCTTGGCGGTATATTCCTTGAACGCGGCGGTCATGGCGTCGGCGTCCGGTGCTTTGAAGAACACCATGTACCGCTTTTCGCCCTTGACCTTGAATGGAGCGAAGTCAATGCCATACTTCCGGGCAATCCGGTTGAATGAGCCGATATTCTGATCGGTGACTTCGATGCTCTGCAATCCCTTATCCTTGGCGACAAGCTGCTTGACGGTCATTTTCCCGTGGGGGTTGGCCTTGCTGTGCTGATGTTTCTGATGGCCGTTTTTTAGCTGCTCCAGCAGCTTGGCAACGGCCTTACGAAATTCCTGTTCACCCAGCTTCCCACAGGAGATCATCAGGGATACGATTCTCTGTTCAACTTCTTCCTGCATGACTTATCACGCTCCTTTCCTCCGATTTGCAGGGAGAACGCCGGGACACACTAAGGCGGTACCACCAGCCGGTGCAGAAGATGCTCATTCATTTCTGCGCCCCTGTCCCTTGACGGTCAGGATGCCGTCCAGCGTGGTGGCGGTAATCCGCAGGCGCTCGGCCACAGCAATGTCGTTTTTCACGCTTTCATCTACGGTGCTGCCGCAAACCACCAGCACACGAGCGCGGCGCAGATACTCCCGCGCCATGTCGATGCAGTCCTTGTGCTCCTGCGGAATCTCATCGCGTAGGAACAGCGGCAGAAACAGCGTGGGGCAGACGGGCGAAAAGCCCGCATCATAGACCGCCCTGCAATACTTGGCGGCATTTTCGGTGTTCTCAAACTCGTTCTCGCTCCACGGAGCGGTGATGTAGGCAAGGGGGCGTTTCATCGGTATCAAATCCTTTCTCCCGGAATCGGGCATGAAAAATGACGGCCTTTAGGGGCCGCCGTGAAAATCGTGATTGACCAGCATGGCATAGTGGTTGTCGATGGTGGAAACGGAATTGAACAGCGCCGCCATAAGATAGGCTTTCGTGTTCCAGACGCGGGTGGTGTTCTCGCGGATACCGTCCATGACCTTTTCGATGTGCATGGAGGTAATCTTTTCAAAGCGCTGTTGCACGAAGCCGGTGGGATACTCCGCATCCCGCCCGATCTTGACTGTGGGGCTGCGGTTCATAGCAACCTCCAGCATAATCTCCACCAGCTCATCAAGCTGCATCCGGTCATACTGCTGACAGAGAATGTCGTATTCGATTTGCTCTCTGATCTCCGCTTTTTTCTCAAGCCCCTCCGTCATTCCGTCCGCCGCAGGCAGAAAGAATGAATGAGTGCTTGATAGATCAGTATTTGATTTTTGAGTATTAGATTTCTTAGTATTTAATTGCGCGGGATTATCCGTATCCGGTGCCTCCGTATCCGGGTTATCCAGATACGGGTTTTCCGTATCTGGTAAAGTCGTATCCGGTGGAGAGGGCTTTCGGGGCTTCTCGAAGATGGTGTACTCCGTGTCGGAAATGCGCCCGTCCTTGCCGCGAAGCTGACGGCGGATGATGTAGCCCGCCAGCTCCAGCTCCTTGAGCGTTTTCCCGATGGCGTCCACGCCCTCCTTGCAGATCGCAGCCAGCCCCCGCGTGGTGTAATTCCACTCGTCGGGGAGGGAGAGCATCATGGAGAGCAGCCCCTTGGCTTTCAGGGAAAGATTGCTGTCTTTCAGGTGATGGTTGCACATCACCGTGTAATCCCGCGTCCGTTCAACGCGAAATACAGCCATATTGCTTCAATCCTTTCCGCAGGGCAGTCAACCTGTTTGGCCGTCCTCCTCGGCAAACCGCGTATCCAGCCGCTTTACGCTCCAGTTCTGCTTGAACTGTCCCAGCGGGCCGGTGCCGAACTGCGCCAGCGCACGGCGATCCAGCTCCAGCAGCTTTTCCCACAGCTCCGGGTGATGCTTTCGCAGCTTCCGCAGCTCGTCGATACGCTGGAACGGGCAGCACCAGCAGGACGCACGGTGGTAAATCTCATACAGCCCGCCGAAGTCAAAGCCACGGTCGTAACAGGCTTGGAGCGCCTGCGCCTCCGTGATGCCCCATTCCACGAGGGGATACTGCTCATCCTTGCAGCGCCACGCTTCATCGGCGGCGATACCGACATAGTGGATCGCGCCCAGCTCGCCTTTGAGCCGGTTGACCTCCTTGGTGATGAGGTGCGTTTTGAGCTGCCCGGTACACCAGCGGACGCGGATTCCCGGCCAGCCGTTGCCGTAGGGCGGGATGCCCAGCTTTGCACGGTTTTCCAGACTGCGGGGCTTCTGCTTGGGTTCGTCGAACATCAGGTATTCAAAGCCCTTGGGATGCCGCAGCGTGGTAATATGGATGCCGCGCTCCCGGAAAAGATGCTCGTCCAGTTTGGCAAGGTGTTCGTACATTTCCGGGAACTCCATGCCGGTGTCCGCTGACAGCACCATATTGATGGGCATATCCCGTTCGATCATCAAAAGCAGCATGGCGGTACTGTCCTTGCCACCGGACAGGCTGACGGCGTGAAACTGCTTGCCGTTTGCGTTCTGAATGGTTTCCCGCATGGGGAAGCAACTCCGTTTTCACTCCTTTTCCACATCACAGCTCATAGATGGGCTGCTCGTGTTCGTAGTAGGGATCGCACAGGGCGGCAAGCTCGGCCACCAAGTCCTCCAAATCCAGAGAAATCTCGCTGTCTGCCCAATCGCTGCCCTTGTAGACGCGATACTCGGTGACGTATTCGCCTTCTCCGGCGTTCACGCTGAATTTGGCAACGACGGCAAAGCCCATATCCTCCAGCAGCCACAGCTCCATCGACCGGGCGGCAAACACCGCACCGATATAGCTGTTGCCAACGTCCTCATAGAGAAGCGTCGCTCGCTGCTTGAACAGCTCCGCGCTGCGATAGTCCAAGCTCAGCGCATTCTTGCCGTCTGCGCGATAGGCATAGACCGTTTCGGCCTTGTTCCAAACGGCTTGCAGCAGGGCGTGATAGTCAATGTTTTCCAGAAACTCGTCGATCTCCGTTTCTGTGTAGCCGACCTCCGTACCCTTGCGGAACAGCGTGGTCAGCGCTTTTTCCAGCTCTGTTACTCTGCTCATGGTAATTCCTCCAATCACTTTAGTGACGCCGCTTTTTCCGGTCAGGGAGGATATGCCCCTCAATGACGGCGGCGTGTTTGCGGATTTTGATTTCTCCGCGCCTCTCGGATGCCTGCGCCTTGGCATATCCCACGTCGGAGAGGAACAACCTCAGCCGTTCGCCCTTTTCACCCACAGGAGATTTCCATGACAGGACATCAAAAATAATCATGTGGCGGGTTTCGTCCATAAAGCGCTCCAGCGCAAGGATGCTGTGCCCGCCGACAAAATCATCAGCGTTCATATTCGGCACCTCGCGCTCTGATCTGAAAGACGGCAAGCCCATAGCGGGCGATCAGAGTGGCGTTGACGATCAGGCGCAGCGCCTCCGGGTCAATGACCTCCGGTTCCGCCAAGTCCGCCATCGTGACAGCCTCCGTCTTGTCGCAGAGGTCACGCGCCGCCATGAACAGCGCGTAGTTGTGCGGCGAGGTGCTTTTCAGCACTGCATAGCCGAACTCGATCCCGTCCTTGCAGAAGCAATTTGCCGTGCGGCGGTAAATGTCGTCGTTAGAGGTCAGCAGGTACATGGCCGCATAGAAGGCGTTGGTATCCCTGCGGCGGCGGTAGCCCTGCACGGCACATTGATACTGCATTCGGCGCTCATGCTGCTCGTTGCTCCAAAGGCTTCCGGGATAGTGCTTGATCAGCAGGTTCAGGCGCTGGAACAGGCGGCGTTCATGGGGAAATGTCTCTAAGACTGCCTCGCGGTAGCCGACCACACCGGCCTCGATGCGCTCGGCCAGCCACGGGCAGCGCAGGGCGGTACAGCCCAGCTTTTTCACATACTCGGTACAGAGCTGGCAGCTCACATCTTTGGGGGTATATTTGAACGTGTTGATATACATGGCGTCCTCCTTTTGGCATGAAAATAGCGGACAAACAAACTGCTTGTCCGCTCAACGGCTCTGGTCGCGCTGGCGCTTTTTCTGCCATGCGTCCAGTAATTTGAAGATGGTGTTCTCAATTTGGAACGGGGTATAGGAACGCGGGAAGTATTTGCGGAGCTTTTCACCGGAAAGGGTGATGTCGTTTTTCTCCGGTTTCTTCTGCTCCGTCATAATGGAGAGCATGGTGTCCTCATTCAGCTCACCGCTCTGACTGAGCTTTTTCATCCGTTGCGCCTGCGAGAGTGAGGGGGTGGCCTGTTCGCTGTCGATGGTTTCCAGAAGCAAGCCCTGCTCCTTGGGTGTCAGCGCCGCGATCTGATACGCCGGACTGAGGGCGATTTTCTTTTCGTCCACCATCTGCTGAAGCTCCGGGACTAACTGCGTCAGGGCGATGTAGTTGCGGATGGTATCTCCGCTCACACCGGCATCCTGACCAACTTCATCATCGCTGCGGAACTTCGCCGAAATTTTCGGCGAAGTCAGATCCGTCCGTGCGCCCTGTCGCTTGATGGCCTCCATCTTCATCTTGTAGGCTTTGGCGCGTTCGGAGGGGAGAATGTTCTCTCGCTGGAGGTTGCTGTCCACCATGATGATGGTGGCAGCGTCCCGGTCAATGTCGCGGACAATGACGGGCATGGTGGCCAGCCCCGCCAGCTCACAGGCGTGTTTGCGGCGGTGGCCTGCGATCAGTTCATAGCCGCCGTCCTCCCGTGGCCGCGCCAGCGCGGGGACGAGGACGCCGTACTCCTTGACGCTTTCGGCGGTTTCCTGCATGGACGCATCCTCCCGCACCTGAAAGGGATGATCCGGAAATGGATGCAGCTCAGAGAGCGGAATCTGAACAACTACTTCCTGCTGCGGTTTCGGCTTTTTGGATGGCGCGGGCTTTTTGCCCGGTTCCTTCTGCACGGTTTTTTCAGGCATTGTGTTCCTCCTGTCGGCATCTGATTTTGGGTACAAAAAAAGGACATTTCTTCTTTGCAGAGGAAATGTCCTGATTTTTTGGACAGGCTGACAGCCTGCCCAAACGGTATTTAGTTTTTGTCGTTACTATAACACCCCCTACGATATAACTACTTCGCGGCTCGATTTTTCGGTTTGGAAAAGGATGAAAAACCTTGCCAGATAACCGAAAACCCTTGATATACGGGGCTTTTCCGGTTTGTCGTAATTATACCGTAAGGGCACACCTTCGCCACGCTGTCTCTCAAGTACGGCGTGGATGTCAAAACGCTGTCCGGTGCGCTGGGCCACTACGACGCGGGCTTTACCCTCAGCACCTACACCCACGCCACGGAGGGGATGAAGCGCTCCGCCGCCGACACCATCGGCAGCGTCATCAGCCAGACCATGTAGCCCGCAAAAAAGCCGGAGAGGGGCGGATGATGCCATCCGCCCCTCTCCGGTGCTTTCCTGACCTCTCGGCTTTTGGGTCACGGTTTGGGTCAAGCGAAAAACGCCAAAATACCGCGTCACTATTTCGAGCCATATATGCAAAAAAGTTCCTGATTTCGTCAGAAATCAGGAACTTTTTGGTGGAGACTGCTGGACTCGAACCAGTGACCTCCTGCGTGTGAAGCAGGCGCTCTAACCAGCTGAGCTAAGCCTCCATTTATTCGGCAACCCCTTACGGATTGCCGAAGTGGTGACCCGTACGGGACTCGAACCCATGTTACAGCCGTGAAAGGGCCGTGTCTTAACCACTTGACCAACGGGCCGTGTTTGTTGTGTCGAGGGTTACCGGAGAGATGCTCTCGCATCTCTCCGGTTCTGGTAGCGGCGACTGGATTTGAACCGGTGACACTGCGGGTATGAACCGCATGCTCTAGCCAACTGAGCTACGCCGCCATGTCGTCTCCCCGACAGGCAAGACTTAATATACCACAGACACCGCAGGGTTGTCAACACCTTTTTTCAAAAATTTGCCGATAAATCCCGTCCTCCGGCGGAAAAAAGCAGAGCAGCCGAAGCTGCTCTGCTTGCGCGTGTGAAAATTATCCCCACAGGGCGGACAGCATGGGAATGACCTGTTTTTTCCGGCTCATAACGCCGGGGAGGAACAGGGCGTTGTCCTTGGGCTCAGCGGAGAAGGCATTGCGGATGGCCTCGTCGCTGCCCACATACAGCAGCTGCGTGCCCTCCAGCAGCACGTCGGTGAGCATAAGGATCACCATATTGTAGTGGTGCTCCTCCTGGAGGCGGCGCATCACATCCAGGAACTCACCCTTGCGCTTCAGCATGTCCACGGAGTCCAGGCAGGTGACCTGGCCCACGCCCAGGTTCTGTTCGCCGATGTGGAACTCCTTGAAGTCGCTGTTTACCAGCTCCTCCACGGATTTGCCGCTGGCGGGAGAGAACAGCTGACGGCCCAGCTCCTTTATGTTGACGCCGCCGATGCGGGCCATGCGCTCGGCCATGGCAATATCCCGCTTGGTGCAGGTGGGAGACTTGAACATAACGGTGTCGGCCAGGATGGCTGCCGCCAGCAGACCCGCCATGTTGGCCGACGGCATGACGCCGTGCTCCTGATACATGCCGGCGATGATGGTGGCGGTGCTGCCCACGGGCTCGTTGCGGACCCGGATGGGCTGGCTGGTCTGGATATCCGCCAGGCGGTGGTGGTCGATAATCTCCAGAATGTCCGCCTGATCCAGGCCGGGAACGGCCTGGGCCCGCTCGTTGTGGTCCACCAGCACCACGCGCTTGCGCCGGGGACGCAGCAGGTGGTACCGGGACAGGGTGCCTACGACTTTTTCATTCTCGTCCAGCACCGGGTAGCAGCGGTAGCGGCTCTTCAGCACCACCTCGCGGACGTCGTCGATATAGTCTGTCAGATGGAAGCATACGATCTTTTCATTGTGGCAGGGCCGGGAGATGGGACTGGCCTGATAGATCAGGCGGGATACCCGGCTGGCCTCATAGGGAGTGGTGATGACGCAGGTACGCCCGGCGTTTTCCAGCAGGTCCGGGTCCACCTCCGTCTGGCACAGGATCAGGCAGCTGACGCCGATATCCAGGGCCCGGCGGATCATATCCGGCTGGTTGCCGCAGATGACGATGTTGTCCGGATCGTTAAACAGCAGGTTCTCGCAGCTCTGGGGCAGAGCGATGACCACATTGCCGGACACGGTGTCGATCAGATCGCCGCTGTCGTTGAGCAGACGGCCCTCGATGACACTGAGCAGGTTGAACAGGGGCACCGCCTCTACCCGGGGGTTGGCGATGGTGGTCATGCTGTAGGTGGCGATGTCGCCGGCGGACAGAGTACCGTACAGGGTGCCGTCCTCGTTGATAACGGGGATGGCGGAGATACGCTGTTCCCGCATGATGTGCCACGCCCGGTCCATGGTGACGGTGGCGTTCAGAGCCGGGGGGGTATCGTAGTCCAGGTCCTCCACCTGGGTGCGGACGTTCTGCACCGTCCGGGGCGGCTGGAAGCCGAAGCGGTCCAGCATCCGCTGGGTCTGGTCGCTGATGTGGTCCATGTGGGCAGCCACATAGTTCCGGTCGCCCAAGGCGTTGCGCAGGGCTGCGTAGGCCATGGCGGACACGATGGAATCGGTATCGGGGTTGTGGTGGCCGATGACGTAGATCTCGTTCATAGGATTCAACTCCTTTCGGATGATTCCATTATAAAACGGCCCCAATTTGTTTGTCAATGCGGTGTTGTACCTAAATTTGCCGAAAATAGAGCACTTTAACTGTTTATTTATCCGTGGAGCAGCATTTCCCCGGCGAAGCCTTATGTTTCACTGGGGGAAACCGGTTATCCTTTACAGCAGGCTGCAACCGCCGCCTCCAGGGCGGCGACCAGCTGCGCCAGGGGCAGGGAGGGGCGATCGGTGCCCGCCGTCTGCTCCGGGATGCAGGGCACATGGATGAACCCCGCCCGGACTCCCGGACCTGCATGGTGCAGTACGCAGTACAGCAGGTGGTTGCACACATATGTCCCCGCGCTGTTGGACAGCTCCGACGGCACCCCGGCCTCCCGGATGGCCAGGACCATGTCCTTCACCGGTACCGTGGCGAAATACGCCGCCGGTCCGCCGGGGACGATGGGCGCATCTGCCGGCTGCTGCCCGGCGTTGTCCGGGATCCGGGCGTCGTCCACGTTGATGGCCACCCGCTCCGGGGTCACGGCGCTGCGGCCTGCCGCCTGGCCCACGCACAGCACCACATCCGGCCGGAATGCGTCCATAGCCGCCGTCACCAGCCGGGCGGAATCGCCGAACACCGTGGGCACCTCCAGCACGCGGACCTCCGCCTCCGGGCACCGCACCCGCTTCACTGCCTCCAGGGCCGGATTCACGGTTTCCCCGCCGAAGGGGGTAAAGCCCGTCAAAAGTACCCGGGGTTTCCGATTATTCTCCATGAAATCACTCCAAACTGTAATTTGTCGACATTATTATACAATATGTATTTGCGCTTGGCAAGAAAAACCGGCCTTGACAACCGACGGCGGCCATCATAAAATAGAGGTGAGTTCCTGACGTCAAAATTGCGATTGCGACGGAAGCTACGCCACAGATGACACCGCCCGGGGAAAGCGTCCCCGGGTGCTGGGGCCGTGCCGCAGGGCGCGGCTCTTTTGTTTTCGGAGGGAGGTGACGGAATATGGAAACAAGAGTGGCATTGATCGGCATCATCGTGGAGCAGGAATCCTCGGCGGCGGCGCTGAACGCGCTGCTGCACGAATACGGCGGCTATATCATCGGGCGCATGGGCCTGCCGTACCGGGAGCGGGGCGTAAACATCATCTCCGTGGTGCTGGACGCACCCCAGGATAAGATTGCGGCCCTGTCCGGCAAGATCGGACGCCTGCCCGGCGTCAGCGCCAAGACCCAATATTCCAACGTCATTTCACGGGAAGGAGAACCGACATGAAAAAATTTGTATCCCTGCTGCTGGCGGTGCTGATGACCGCCGCGCTGCTTACCGGCTGCGCCAAGCAGCCCAAGGCCCCCGACCAGCCCCAGGAGGAAGCCGTCACCATTCGGGTGGGCGGACTGAAGGGCCCCACGTCCATGGGCCTGGTGAAGCTGCTGGACGACGCGGAAAACCAGAAAACCGCCAACGCCATCGACTTCCGGATGGCTGCCAGCGCCAACGAGCTGAATCCCCTGTTCCTGAAGGGGGAGCTGGACATCATGGCCGTGCCCGCCAACCTGGGCTCCGTGCTGTATAACAAGACCGAGGGACAGGTGAAGATGCTGGCCGTCAGCACCCTGGGCGTGCTGTATATCGTGGAAAAGGGCGGCGAGACTGTCACCGATATCAAGAGCCTGGCCGGCAAGACCATTTACGCCACCGGCAAGGGCGCGACTCCCGAGTATGCTCTGACGTACCTGCTGGCCCAGAACGGCCTGGAGCTGGGCCGGGACGTCAACGTAGAGTGGAAGAGCGAGCCCACGGAGATCGTGGCCCAGATGGCCGCCATGGACAACGCCGTGGCCATGCTGCCCCAGCCCTTTGTGGTGGTGGCCCGGAGTCAGGTGGACGGTCTGCGGGTGGCCCTGGACCTGACCAAGGAGTGGAACGCCCTGGGCGGCGGCAGCCAGCTGATCACCGCGGTGCTGCTGGTGCGCAGCGAATTCCTGGAGCAGCATCCCCAGGCGGTGGAGAAGCTCCTGGATGAATACACCCAGTCTGTGGACTTCCTGAACGATCAGCCCGCCGAGGCCTCCGTCCTGGTGGAGAAATACGGCATTGTCAAGGCCGCCGTGGCCGAAAAGGCCATTCCCGACTGCAACATCGTCTGCATCACCGGCGACAATATGAAGACCATGGCCAGCGGCTATCTGCAGGTGCTGTATGACCAGAACCCTGAGTCCGTGGGCGGCAAGCTCCCCGGGGACGACTTCTACTGGATGGGAAAATAAATGCAGCGGAGGACGCTATGAAGCACGCGAGCCTGCAAAAGTGCATAGCGGTGGTCCTGGCCCTGGCGGTCTGGCAGGGGGCGGCCATGGCGGTGGGCATGGACCTGCTGCTGCCGTCCCCCTGGCAGGTGGCCCAGCGGCTGTGGACGGTCTGGCAGGAGCCGGACTTTTTCCATACGGTGGCCTTCAGCCTGCTGCGCATCAGCGGCGGCTTCGGCCTGGGCCTGGTTCTGGGGGTGCTGCTGGCGGTGGCGGCGGGGCGGCTGCGGGTGCTGGAGATACTGCTGTGGCCCTATGTCACGGTGATCAAGTCCGTACCGGTGGCGTCATTCATCATTATCTGTCTGATCTGGCTGAATACCAGCCAGCTGGCGGTGTTTATCTCGTTTCTCATGGTGTTTCCGGCGATCTATTCCAACACGCTCCAGGGCATCCGCAGCGCTGACCCGGCGCTGCTGGAGATGGCCCGGCTGTACCGGGTGCCCTTTTCCCGGCGGCTGGGGTATATTTACGTTCCCCAGGTGAAGCCGTTTCTCCTGTCCGGGTGCAGCGTGGCCCTGGGCATGTCGTGGAAGTCCGGCGTGGCCGCCGAGGTCATCGGCGTGGTGGGCGGTTCCATCGGTGAGCGGCTGTATGAGTCCAAGGTGTATTTCCAGACGGCGGATTTGCTGGCCTGGACGGTGGTGATCGTGGTATGCAGCGTGGGCTTTGAAAAGCTGGTGCTGTGGCTGCTGCGGCGGTGCTTCGCCGCATGGGAGGAACGGTAATGGACCTGGTAATTGCGCATGTATCCAAGGATTACGGCCGCGGCCCGGTGCTGCGGGACGTGAGCCTGACGGTGCGGCAGGGGGAGACGGTGTGCCTGATGGGCCCCTCGGGCCTGGGCAAGACCACCCTGCTGCGGTGCGTCGCCGGGCTGGAAACGCCTGACGCCGGAGCCGTCACCGGGGTCCCCCGGCGGCTGGGCTATGTGTTCCAGGAGGACCGGCTGTGCGACAACTTCTCCGCCGTGGCCAACATTCGGCTGGTTACGGGCCGGACCTTGCCGGAGAAAGCGATTTTACAGCATCTGGAGGAGCTGGGCCTGCCCGACAGCGTCCGCCTGCCGGTGTCGCAGCTGTCCGGCGGAATGCGCCGCCGGGTGGCCATCGCCCGGGCGGTGTGCTGCGGGCCGGAGCTTCTGCTGCTGGACGAGGCCTTCAAGGGACTGGATGAGCAGTGCCGCCGGGATACCGCGGCCTATATCCGCCGCCACACGGCGGGGGCCTCCGTCCTGTGTGTGACCCACGACCCGGAGGAGGCCACGCTGTTGGGCGGGCGCTGCATAGACCTGGCAGCGCTCCAGCGGCGAGACTGAACCGAAAAAATGTTTCTCATTCGGAAACTTTCCGTTGACTTCCTACCAAATGTTTGGTACAATTCAGGCAGAAACACAAGGAGGTGCACGGAATGGGTTCCTTTTCCTACCATGTGGGCCAGCGGATCAAAAAATACCGCAAAAGCCGGGGCTATACCATCGAGCAGTTCTCGGCCATGATCAACAAAAGCAAGGCCACGGTGTCCAAGTATGAAAACGGCACCATTACCATCGACGTGGAGACGCTGTATGACATTGCCCGGGCTCTGGATATCGATCTGAAATGCTTCATCGACTACCAGCCCCCTGTGTTCCACGCTCAGTCTGTGCTGCCCAAGAACTTCTACTTCAACCAGCCCCGGGCGTATATGTACTATTACGACGGCCGGGTGCGGCAGCTGGTGCGGTCGCTGCTGTGCTTCTCCCCTGCCGCCTCCGGCGACGGCATCGATGTGATGCTGTATCTGGGGGTGGACGACTTCCGGGAGCCGGACCGGTGCCAGCATCTGTTCACCGGCGAGATGAAGCCCTACGATACCATTACCCACATGGTGCTCACCAACCAGATCAACGAGGCGGAGAAAATGTACATCTGCATGCTCAACCCCATGCACAACCGTACTCCCGCCGTGGGCCTGCTGTCCGGCATCGGCAGCACCCCGTTCTTTGCTCCCATCGCCCTGAAAACCCTGATCTCCAAGGAGCCGCTGGAGGAAAACGACCGCCTGCTGGCCAGCATCAAGCTGGACAAGGACGACTATCACCTGCTGAAGTATTACAACATGCTGGTGGTAAACCGTCCCGCTTCCCTGTTTTTGCAGTGAACCAAAAAAATGTCAAGCCCCGGGGTTAACCCCGGGGCTTGATGCATACGGTCAAAAAAGCCTCGCAGAGTTCGCGGCCCGCAGGCCGCGAATAAAGTTTGATCCATTTTTCGCGGCGGCGTGTACGTCGCGAAAAATACTTTGCGCGGAG
>OHEI01000239.1_pt1 | contig 23544 bp, 13 predicted proteins | sample 1567241 | NCBI WGS metagenome assembly OHEI01 (sample SAMEA3879565, study PRJEB24766) | human gut metagenome | biome: human-associated habitat; feature: feces | place: USA | collected 1985/1987 | reverse complement strand
TTAATAAAAAAGGAAAATAATTGAATATAAAAGATTAAATGATAGTCTTTGAGCAATTTGAAAACAGGGGGGATTAGATGCTGGCGGAAGATAGATGCAAAAAAATACTCGATATATTAGATTCGATGGGAAGTGTGACTGTTCAGCAGCTTATGGATGAGCTTAATACATCCGAGTCGACAATCAGACGTGATCTGGTTGCAATGGACAAGAAGGGGTATCTCACCAAGGTACATGGTGGTGCGATTGCCAATAATACGAATATCCATACTCAGGATGAGAAGGTTATCAACAGGCTTAAGCAGAATCGCAGCGAAAAGGAACAGATTGCCAGATATGCGGCATCACTTATTGTGGATAATGATTTTGTTTATATAGATGCCGGTACTACAACAGCAGTCATGATTGATTATATTACTGCAAAGAATGTGGTTTTTGTTACAAACTCTCTGACTAATGCCAAGAGAATTTCCGATAGGGGATATACAGTATATATTCTGGGTGGCGAGTTCAAGTCTACTACTGAGGCTATTGTCGGAGATGAGGCCGTTGTGACGCTCGATAAATACAATTTTACGAAGGGCTTCTGGGGAACCAACGGAATTACTGTGAAGAATGGATTTACAACTCCGGAGATAAAGGAGGCCATGGTTAAAAAGAAATCCATGGAGAATAGCAAGGAGAAATACATTCTTGCGGATGACAGTAAGTTTTCACAGGTATCAAGTATCAAGTTTGCTGATTTTGAGGATGCTGTAATTGTTACAAATGCACTAAGCAATGACAACTATAAGAAATACAAAAATATTAAGGAGGTCTAACATGATTTACACAGTTACCTTTAATCCATCATTAGATTATATTGTTGATGTAACAGATTTTAAGACAGGAGTAGTCAATAGAACGACTGGAGAGAAGATTTTTGCAGGTGGTAAGGGTATCAATGTTTCCATGGTTCTTAAGAATCTTGGAATGAGCAATACTTCACTTGGTTTTACAGCGGGTTTTACAGGAAATGAAATTAAAAGACTTCTAGCAAAAAAAGGTGTTGATACTGATTTTATAGAGGTGGAGGATGGTATTTCACGTATCAATGTGAAGCTTCGCTCAAATGAGGAATCCGAGATTAATGGTCAGGGACCGGTAATCACTGAGGATAACATTAAAAAGCTTTATGAGAAGCTAGACTGCTTAAAGGAGTCTGATGTGCTTGTGCTAGCAGGAAGTATTCCTGATGTAATGCCTTCATCAATGTATATGGATATTATGAAGCATCTTGAGGGCCGCGGAATAAATATCGTGGTTGATGCGACAAGAAATCTGCTCACAAACGTGCTTCCATATAAGCCGTTCCTCATTAAGCCAAACAATCATGAGCTCGGTGAGATATTCGGGGTTGAGATTACAGACAAGGACGATGTGATAAAGTATGCAAAGAAGCTTCAGGAGCAGGGCGCAAGAAACGTGCTTGTTTCAATGGCAGGCGACGGAGCAGTGCTTGTGACCGAGGATGGACAGGAGTTTAAGGCAAATGCACCTAAAGGAAAGCTCAAAAACTCTGTAGGAGCAGGTGATTCGATGGTAGCCGGATTTGTTTACGGATATCTCAAATCAAATGATTATAAGCAGGCATTTATTTATGGAGTATGTACAGGAAGTGCAAGTGCATTTTCTGAGGAGCTTGCTACAAAGCCTGAGGTTGAAGCGCTTATTGATAAATGGGAGAGTGCTTCCAATTAAACAACGGTATCAAAAAGGTTGATATAAATAATTAAATTAATACATTCTATTAGGAGGAATGATGTATGACAATCAGGGATTTATTGGCAGCTGAGAGTATCAATTTGAATGGTACGCCTGCCGGAAAAACCGAAGCATTGAATCAGTGTATTGATTTGATGGCAAAAAGTGGCAAAATAGCCGATGTGGAGAAGTATCGCAAGGGTGTTTTTGCAAGAGAGGAGGAAGGCACAACAGGAATTGGAATGGGTATAGCAATTCCTCATTGTAAGTCTGATGCTGTTACTAAAGCAGGTCTTGCGGCAATGGTTGTAAAGGATGGGGTTGACTTTGAATCACTCGATGGTACACCGGCAAAGATTATTTTCCTTATCGCTGCACCAAACACAGAGGATAATGTGCATCTTCAGGTGCTTAGCAAGCTCTCTGTTATGCTGATGGACGAGCAGTTTACAAATTCTCTTATCAATGCCGGTTCAGTTGATGAGTTTTTAAATATCATCGATAGCGCTGAAAAAGCAAAGGATGAGAAAGAGGCTGCCAAAGAGGCAAAGGCGAAAGAGCCTGTTGAGGTGAAGAAGGACGATGTATTTATCGTTGCAGTTACAGCCTGTCCTACAGGAATTGCCCATACTTATATGGCTGCTGAGGCTATCGAGAAAAAAGCCAAGGAGCTTGGATATCAGGTAAAGGTTGAGACAAGAGGCTCAGGCGGAGCCAAAAATGTGCTCACAGATGATGAGATTGCAAAGGCTGCCGGTGTTATCGTTGCATGTGATACAAATGTGCCTACAGACCGTTTTGACGGAAAGAAGGTTATTGAGTGTCAGGTTTCTGACGGAATAAATAAGACAGAGGAGCTCGTAAAGAGAATTGCTGCCGGTGATGCTCCTGTATTTAAGGCATCAGGTAAAAAAGAGGCTTCACATTCATCTGTTGGTGGAAAGGAGAGCATTGGACATCAGATTTACAAGCATCTGATGAACGGTGTTTCACATATGCTTCCGTTCGTAGTTGGTGGTGGTATCCTTATCGCAATCGCGTTCCTTATCGATGGATTCAGTGTTGACCTTAATTCACTGCCGGCTGACCAGAGAGCAAATTTCGGTACTATTACACAGGGCGCAGCATTGTTTAAGGGAATCGGTGGAACAGCATTTGGATTTATGCTTCCTATCCTTGCAGGCTTTATCGCTATGAGTATTGCTGACCGTCCGGGTCTTGCAGTTGGTTTCGTAGGCGGTTCAATCGCAGCAAACGGTACATCAGGTTTCCTTGGAGCACTGGTTGCAGGTTTCGTTGCAGGATATATTGTAAATCTCTTAAAGAAGATATTCTCTAAGCTTCCTGAGAGTCTTGATGGTGTGAAGCCGGTTCTTCTTTATCCGCTGCTTGGTATATTCCTCATAGGCGTTATAATGCAGTTTGTAGTTGAGCCTCCAATCGGAGCTTTAAATATAGCTATCAACAATGGTCTTAATGGACTTAACGGTGCAAGCGCAGTAGTTCTCGGAGTACTTCTCGGAGGAATGATGGCAATAGATATGGGTGGCCCTGTAAACAAAGCCGCTTATGTATTTGGTACAGCTTCAATAGCTGCCGGAAACTACAATATCATGGCAGCAGTTATGATTGGTGGTATGGTTCCACCAATCGCAATCGCTCTTGCAACAATCTTCTTCAAGAACAAGTTCACAGCAGAGGAGAGAAAGGCAGGACCTACGAACTTTATCATGGGATTATCATTTATCACAGAGGGTGCAATCCCATTCGCAGCATCTGATCCGCTTCATGTCCTTCCGGCATGTGCAGTCGGTTCAGCAGTGGCAGGTGGACTTTCAATGGCATTTGGATGTACACTCATGGCACCTCACGGAGGAATCTTCGTAGTTCCTACAATCGGAAATCCGTTAATGTATCTTGTTGCATTAGTAATCGGATCTTTCATTGCATGTGGATTACTCGGATTACTCAAAAAGAAAGTAAGTGAATAAGCAATCCTCAATTATCATTTAATCCAACCTATAAACTAATCAACAAAGGCACTGCTTCGGCGGTGCCTTTGTTGTTATGTTGTGATATAAAAATTAAAAGTATAAACATTCTCTGAAATAACAGCCTCATGCCTTGACGAGTGAATTTTCCAAGCTTAAAGTAGTATTAGGATGAAATAGTAAGTCAAAAAAATCAATTATTTATGAGACTTAAATAAAAAAACAGTGAGGCATAAAATGGGCAAGGTTATAGGTATAGATTTAGGAACAACAAACAGCTGTGTGGCAGTATTGGAGAACAATCAGCCGGTAGTCATAACTAACAGCGAGGGTCAGAGAACAACTCCGTCTGTAGTGGCTTTTACAAAGAATGGAGAGCGACTGGTTGGCGAGGCTGCAAAGAGGCAGGCAGCAGTCAATGTGGACAGGACATTTTTCTCAATAAAGAGACAGATGGGAAGCGATTTCAGGGCAAAAGTGGACGGAAAGCTGTATTCAGCTCCTGAGATTTCTTCTATGATTCTCAGAAAGCTGAAAAAGGATGCAGAGGACTATATTGGTGAGGCAGTGACAGACGCTGTAATCACAGTTCCTGCATATTTTTCGGATGCGCAGAGGCAGGCAACTAAGGATGCAGGAAGGATTGCGGGGCTTAATGTGCTTCGAATCATAAATGAGCCAACCTCTGCGGCACTCGCATACGGACTGGACCACGGACAGCAGCAGAAAATTCTTGTCTACGACCTCGGAGGAGGAACCTTCGATGTGTCTGTTATCGAAATAGGGGACAATCTGATAGAGGTGCTTGCCACAGCCGGTGATAATCATCTGGGTGGAGATGATTTTGATGAGAGAATCACGAATTATCTTGTCACAGAGTTTTACAGACAGCAGAATGTGGATCTGAGAAAGGATAATACTGCTATGCAGCGTGTCAGGGAGGAGGCTGAGAAGGCAAAAAAGGTGCTTTCATCATCATCCTCAACCACTATCAACCTGCCGTTTATCACCACTGTAAAGGGACAGCCGGTCCACATGGAGATGAACCTCACAAGGGCTGAGTTTAATGAGATAACAAAGGATCTGGTGGAGAGAACTGCTATTCCTGTAAATCAGGCACTTTCAGATGCGGGGATTTCCGCAGCAGAGCTTGGAATGGTGCTGTTGGTAGGAGGCTCGACACGTGTGCCGGCTGTTGTTGAGGAGGTCAGAAGAATTACAGGAAAAGAGCCTTCACACAACTTGAATCCTGACGAGTGCGTGGCACTCGGTGCAGCAGTACAGGGTGGCAAGCTCGGTGGAGCAATTGTCGCAGGCAGCAGTGCGGCAGAGATTATACTGATGGATGTCACACCGCTTTCACTCGGAATTGAGACAGTTGGTGGTGTCTCAACCAAAATTATTGACAGAAATACGACTATTCCTACGAGATACAGCCAGATTTTTACAACTGCAGGAAGCTTCCAAACCTCTGTGGATATAAAGGTACTGCAGGGTGAGAGGCAGTTTGCAAGGGATAATAAGCTGATTGGAAACTTCAGGTTAAAGGGCATCAAGCCGGCTCCGGCAGGTGTGCCGCAGATAGAGGTGACGTTTGATATAGATGCAAACGGCATTGTGCAGGTTTCTGCAAAGGACCTGGGCACAGGAAAGCATCAGGAGATTACGATTACCGCAAGCTCAAATTTGTCTGATTCTGAGATTGAGCAGGCAATCCGCGAGGCACAGGAGTATGAGGCAACAGACGGACAGAGAAAGGCTTATATTGATGCAAGAAGTGAGGCTGATACGCTTGTGCGACAGGTGGAAAATATCATGGCTGACAAGGAAAAAAGAAGGGCTATGGACAGCGCACAGAAAAAGAGTGTGAAATCGTCACTTTCATATGTGAAGAAGCTTATTTCAAGGACAAAGCCTGGAAATGTGAGCGAAGAGCAGGCTGCCGAGATAAAGCATGCGGCAGATGAGCTGAGAAATGCGGCAGCGGGATTGATTTAATTATAAAGGGCTGTAATCAGTAGCTATTATTATTCATTTGGCTATTTACGAGAAGCGGATTTTCATATAAAATATGGGTAAGTGGTGAGTATTTATAACCACCCTGAATAGTTATAATGTTAATTTAAATCCGAGGAAATAGAAAATGAATGCGAACGATAAAACAGAAAAGGTACTAAGAGAAATTCATATCATGCTCTCAAAGGCGGAGCCGTATAAGCCGGAGCCGAGCAGGGTGATCATAAACAAGCAGCAAATGATAGATTTACTTGCTGAGCTGAATAAGTGTATATATGCAATACAGGATGAGTATGAGCTTACTGAGCAGAGTCGCAATCACGCAGAGAGAGAGTTCAGAAAGAAGGGGGATCAGATAGTCTGGGATGCAAGCAGAAAGGCTGAGGATGTGTATGCAGCATCGGTTATCTATACGGATGAGGCGCTTTCAAGAGTGCGTGATATCATCAATGATACCAACGAGTCACTTGAAAAGCTGTGCAAGAATATGAAGGATAGGATTGCAGAGCAGGAGAAGATAGTTAAAACTAACCAGTATGAGCTCAAGGGACAGCTTCAGGATTTGTCAGATACGGAGAAGTATCTTAAGATTATCGATGATAGAAATAAGGAGATAGAACGTCAGAAAAATGCAGGTAAGCCTGTAGAGGAGCGTACTATTGACAAGGAAGAGAAGTCCATCTATGCAAACAGACAGACTGAAATCAAGGTAAATATGGATTATATCAGAAAACTGGGACTTGCTGAGGGCGAGGACCTGGGAGATGGTGTAGTGGGTGAAGTGAAGCTTGCAGACGATACACCTGATGCCGGATCAAATCATAGCAATGATAAGGATGAAGCCAAGGCTCCCGGCTCAAAATCGTCTGTTGATGAGGATTATAAGGCAATAAGCAGAAAAGCCGGCAATCCACCTGTTATCAACACAAAGGAAGGGAAGGAGCTCACAGACGGCATCCACAGAATGTGGCAGAGCATCACCGGAAATAAAGGGAAATGAAACACACCTATGTAATATAAAGCAGCAGTTCAAAACAGAACGGCTGCTTTTTGGCTTATATTTAAAGTGGGTAATATTAAGCAGATTTTAAGAAAAACAAAGTGGATAATCTGATAAAATATAGCTGACTAACGGCAGGAGAAGGTTTCTGTTAAAAATTCATAGAAGGAGGATAATATGACAATATTAGTTTGTGATGACGACAAGGAAATAGTTGAGGCAATTGAGATTTACCTGATGCAGGAGGGCTACGACGTGGAGAAGGCCTACGACGGCATACAGGCAGTTGAAATTATGAAGAATAAAAAAATAGACCTCATGATAATAGATGTCATGATGCCAAAGCTCGACGGAATAAGAGCCACTTTGCAGATACGAAAGGAAAGCAGGGTGCCGATAATCATTCTATCGGCAAAGACAGAGGATGCTGACAAGATTTTAGGCCTCAATGTGGGGGCTGATGATTATGTTACAAAGCCTTTTAATCCGCTTGAGCTTGTGGCAAGGGTAAAGTCACAGCTTCGCAGATATACCACTCTGTCAAGCAATGATGCAGCCGGAGACAAGGTTTATGAGGCCGGAGGTCTTTTGGTAAATGATGATTTAAAAAAGGTGACTGTGGATGGCGAGGAGGTAAAGCTCACACCGATTGAGTACAATATCCTGCTTTTACTCCTTAAAAACAAGGGAAAGGTCTACTCAATAAACGAAATATATGAGAGCATATGGAACGAGGAGGCGATAGGCGCCGACAATACAGTTGCTGTGCACATCAGACATATCAGGGAAAAAATAGAGATAAATCCTAAGGAGCCACGCTATCTGAAGGTGGTCTGGGGAGTAGGCTATAAGATAGAGGACAACAAATGAAGCAGTATACGATAGGAAAAAAAGCAGCGGTCATAGTCTTACATCAGCTATGCATGATACTTATGGTAACAGGAGTGTTTGCCACAGGCTATGCATTCAGGCACGATGCGCATGAAAATATTGATATATATACACTAATATCTCTTGCGGGCCTGGTAGGCAGCTTTGTGAGCCTGGCATATATGGCAAACGTGGCAGGCAGAAAATCAGAGGATGATTACACAATATACTATTTACCGATTGACAAGGTATACTCTGATGTGATGCTAGTGATATTTACACTGCTCATGGTATTTATGGGAAAAGTGATTTCAGGCGTAAAAAACCAGCATTTTGACTATGCATCACTCATTATGACGGCCGGTACATTTACTTTTTTGTTTGATCTGGCTTTTATTATTTTATACCAGAGCATTGTAAGGAAGATAAAAGGCAATATACTTTACACACACAGCCTGATGTACAAGGGCTATGAGCTTTTGAAAAGAGTTATTGAGAAAAAGGATATCCACACACAAAAAAATAAAGAGATAATGCGCATACAGGAGGCACTTGAAGCTATCTCGGAAGGAGCGCTTGACACTACACTCAATGTCAATGAGTTTCATGGGCAGCAGAAAAAGGTGGCGGAGGCTGTCAACCATATACGCCAGGGTCTTATGAGCTCGGTAAATGAGAGCCTTAAAAATGAAAAACTAAAGGCAGACTTAATAACAAACGTATCACACGATATAAAGACACCTCTGACTTCAATAGTCAACTATGTTGACCTGCTTAAGAGGGAAAATCTGGAAAATGAAAATGCCAAATACTATATACATGTGCTGGAGGAAAAGTCACAGCGCTTAAAGCAGCTTACAGAGGATTTGGTAGAGACATCAAAGATTACCTCGGGAAATGTGAAGCTCAATATGCAAAAGCTTGATCTGGTTGAGCTTTTATACCAGACCGGAGGTGAATTCAATGAGCGATTTGAGTCGAGAAATCTGACAATAGTTACAAAAATTCCATCAGAACAGATATTTATCTATGCGGATGGGCGTCAGCTTTACCGCTCTATTGAAAATCTGTATACTAATGCCGCAAAATATGCACTGGAAAATACCAGAGTATATGTAGAGCTTGAAAAGGCAGATAAAAAGGCAGTTTTTACAATAAAGAATGTGTCTAAGAACGAGCTTGACATAGTAAGCAACGGAAATGTAGACCTGACAGAGCGTTTTGTGAGGGGAGAGAGATCGAGAACCACTGAAGGAAGTGGACTTGGACTTTCGATTGCAAAGAATCTGACCCATTTGATGGGAGGAAAATTCGAAATTAAGGTAGATGGTGATTTATTTATTGCCACAATTACCTATAATATTATATAATAGTAAATAAAAGAATTTTGAAATACACATACGGAGGTAGAATAAGTGAAATTATATGAAAATGGTGCTTACCTTTTAAACGGTAAGGAAGTAATAATTGATGGACCGGAGGCTCAGGCAGCTGTCAAAAGCAAGACCGGCATGGACATCGATAAACAGACAGCTAAGCAGGAGACAATTGCTTACGGTATTTTAAAGGAGCACAATACATCCGGCAATATGGACAAGCTTCAGATTAAGTTTGATAAGCTTACATCGCATGATATCACATTTGTAGGTATCATCCAGACAGCACGAGCTTCAGGACTTGAGAAATTCCCTATCCCGTATGTACTTACAAACTGTCACAACAGCCTTTGTGCAGTTGGTGGAACAATCAATGAGGATGACCACATGTTTGGTCTCACATGTGCAAAGAAGTACGGTGGAATCTATGTACCACCTCATCAGGCAGTTATCCATCAGTTTGCACGAGAGATGCTTGCCGGCGGCGGAAAAATGATACTTGGTTCTGATTCACATACACGCTATGGTGCACTTGGTACTATGGCAGTCGGCGAGGGTGGACCTGAGCTTGTTAAGCAGCTTCTTGAACAGACATATGATATTGATATGCCTGAGGTAGTAGGCATTTACCTGACAGGAGAGCCAATCAAGGGCGTTGGACCACAGGATGTCGCACTTGCAATTATCGGAGAGGTATTCGGAAACGGCTTCGTAAAGAACAAAGTTATGGAGTTTGTAGGACCGGGTGTGTCTAATCTGAGCGTTGACTTCCGTATAGGTGTCGATGTTATGACAACAGAGACTACATGTCTTTCTTCTATCTGGAGAACAGATGACCAGGTTAAGGAATTCTTTGAGATTCACGGTAGGGCTGAGGACCACAAGGAGCTTAATCCGGGTGAGGTGGCTTACTACGACAGATTTATTGAGATTGATTTAAGCCAGATCCGCCCAATGATAGCTATGCCATTCCACCCAAGCAATACCTACACTATCGATGAGCTCAATGCAAACCTCATGGATATTCTCGATGACTGTGAGAAGAGAGCTGAGGTAAGCTTTGACGGCAAGGTGAAGCTTGATTTAAAGAGTAAGGTAAGAGACGGAAAACTGTATGTAGACCAGGGAATCATCGCAGGCTGTGCAGGCGGTGGATTTGAGAATATCTGCGATGCGGCTGACATATTAAACGGACATTCAATCGGAGCAGACGAGTTTACACTGAGTGTTTACCCGGCATCTACTCCAATATACATGGAGCTTGTGAAAAACGGAGCTGTAGCAAAGCTTCTTGAGACAGGTGCAATCGTAAAGACTGCTTTCTGCGGACCTTGCTTTGGTGCAGGAGATACACCTGCCAACAACGCATTCTCTATCCGTCATTCAACAAGAAACTTCCCTAACAGAGAGGGTTCTAAGGTACAGAACGGACAGATCAGCTCAGTGGCACTCATGGATGCACGTTCAATCGCTGCAACAGCAGCAAACAAGGGCTTCCTTACATCAGCAGCGGATATTGATGTCAACTTTACAAAGCCAAAATATTTCTTTGACAAGACTATATATGAGAACCGTGTATTTGACAGCCATGGAGTGGCAGATCCTTCAGTTGAAATCCAGTTCGGACCAAACATTAAGGACTGGCCGGCAATGAGCGCGCTTCCTGAGAATATGCTCCTTAAGGTGGTTTCAGAGATTCATGATCCTGTTACTACAACAGATGAGCTCATTCCTTCAGGAGAGACATCTTCATATCGTTCAAACCCTCTTGGACTTGCAGAGTTCGCACTTTCAAGAAAGGATCCTGAGTATGTAGGCAGAGCAAAGGAAATCCAGAAGGCCCAGAAGGCTATAGAGAGTGGTGAGTGCGCAGGAAAGGCTGTTCCTGAGGTTGCTGAAATCATGGGAGTAGTAAAGAAAAAATTCCCTGAGGCAAGCCATGAGAATATGGGCTTCGGAAGCACAATTTTTGCTGTTAAGCCGGGTGACGGCTCAGCAAGAGAGCAGGCTGCCAGCTGCCAGAAGGTACTCGGAGGCTGGGCAAATATCGCAAACGAGTATGCCACAAAGAGATACCGTTCAAACCTTATCAACTGGGGAATGCTTCCATTCATCATCGATGAGGGAGAGCTTCCGTTCCACAACCTCGACTATATCTTCCTTCCGGGAATCAAGAAGGAAATCGAGGATGCAAAGACGGAGTTTGAGGCATATGTTGTCAAGGATGGTGAATTAAAGCCATTTACACTGAAGATGGGTGAGCTCACAGATGATGAAAGAGAGATAATATTAAAGGGATGTCTCATCAACTATAATCGTAAATAAGGAGAGTTTAATCCGATGGAAGAAACCGGAAAAGCTGGTAAAAAATCAAACATTGAGATAAATGCAGATAAGGGTGCGAAGCAGAATTCGCACCCGGGGCGTGAGGAATGGCCACATCTGATCAGAATAGGTGTCATGGTATTTGTCACGTTTGCAGTCAGTATACTGTTTTTCTTTGCACTGTACAGATTTGAGGGCTTTGCAGGCATATGGAGCAAGCTGCTTGCGGCAGCAATGCCTATTATAATGGGACTTGTGCTTGCATACCTGATGAATCCTGTCATGCTGTGGCTGGAAAGATGCTTTAAAAAGCTTCTTTCCAAAAAGATGAAAAGCGAAAGCAAGCTGCGAAAGGTTTCAAGAGCTCTTGCAATCACAGGCTCGGTTATTATTCTTGTAGCAATTATTTCGCTCCTCATTGCGGCTATTGTGCCTTCTGTCATAGCAAGTATATCGGGACTTATGAAGACACTGCCAAATGATGTTGCGGCATTCATTAACATGATAAAGAACGGCAATTTCGGGGACAGCAAAATTGCTGAGCTCGCGAGCACAGGTTTACAGAATGCAACCGACTACATTGAGGATTATGCCACAGAAAAGCTGATTCCTGAGGCACAGAAGTATGTTGCACAGATTACAACCGGTGTGATTTCGGTAGTCAGAGGCTTATTTAATTTTATTATCGGAATAATCGTGATGGTCTATGTGATGAGTATTCAGGAGACTCTCGCAGGACAGAGCAAAAAGATAATATATGCTGTCTGCAAGCCAAAGACAGGCAATATCATCATTGAGACGATCAGAAAGACAAATGAGATTTTTGGAGGCTTCATAAGCGGTAAGATTATAGATTCACTGATTATAGGTGTGATTGCATATTTCGGATGTCTGATTTTAAGGATTCCATCATCGGTGCTCGTTGCAGTGATTATCGGCGTCACAAATGTGATTCCGGTATTCGGACCGTTTATCGGTGCAATTCCATCGTTACTCATAGTAGTAATTCAGAGTCCGTGGCATGCGCTTTATCTTCTGATATTTATTGTCGTGCTGCAGCAGGTGGATGGCAATATAATAGGACCTAAGATACTTGGCTCATCTACCGGTCTTTCGACCTTCTGGGTTATGTTTGCCATACTAATCGGCGGAGGAATGTTTGGTTTTCTTGGAATGTTACTTGGTGTTCCAACCTTTGCTGTGATATACTATATTGTGAAAAGAGTTGTTAATTATGCTCTCAGGAAAAAGAAGCTTCCTGAGGACACAAGGGATTATACAAAGACAACAGGCGTAGATACCAAAAATAATAAGCTTAAATACGAGTAGGTGAAATAAGTGGATAAATACGAATACAATCTCAAGCTGGATCAGATAAAAGCCCTAAGCGCCGAGGAGGGCTATATGAGCGCAGCAGAGATTGCGGATAGCATAAATTGGAACAAAATTAAAAATGTAAATACACTCGTTAAAATCGGCGAAATCTACGAGAAGGCCGAAAGATACCAGGATGCAAGGGACATACTTTTAATGGCCTATGACCGTTCACCAATCGGCAGGATGATTATATACAGACTGGCTGAGGTCGCCATCAAGATGGGTGATTATGATGCTGCTACAGAGTATTATGATGAGTTTGTTGAGATAGCGCCTCATGATGATATGAAGTATGTATTAAGATATGCCATCAAAAAAGGGCAGGGAGCTTCATTTGATGAGCTTATCACTATTCTTGAAGAGTACAAGGATGAAGAATACACTGAGGAGTGGGCATATGAGCTTGCATATCTATACCACAAGGCCGGAAAAGCCGATAAGTGTATAGATGCCTGCGATGAGCTCATTCTGTGGTTCGGAGACGGACCATATGTGGAGCGTGCGCTGGAGCTTAAGATGCTTTATCAGCCACTTACCAAGGCTCAGGAGGAAAAGTACAGACGATTCAAGGCAGAGAAGGAAAAGCCGGCTAAGATAAAGGATGAGGCTGAGGTCACTGAGATAGGTGCCATGGAGATGGTAAAGGGCGGAGAGATAGTGCATGATGACGTAACTATTCCGCAGATTACTGTAAATCAGGAGAAGTTCAATACTGTAAATTTACAGCAGGAGATTGCCAAGGGTATGCAGCAGATCATGGAGGCCAAGGGCAAGAATGAAGTTGCTGATACGATGGATACCATCAAAAAGATAGTTGAGGATATTCCTTATCTCAAGCTCGAAAAGGAGCAGGAAGAGTATGTACAGCAGCCGGAAGAGACAGAGCATATCGCTACAGATGAAGAGATAGATGGTTCACTTAAGTTGAATTTCAAGGAGCTATTGGGTGAAGACGCTGACGGACAGATGTCTATGGTCATGAGTGAAAAGACTCAGCTTGAGCATCAGATTACAGGACAGATGTCTATACAGGATGTGCTTGAAGAATGGGAAAAGACCAGACATGCGGCTGAAATTGCCCTTAAAGAGGCTGAGCAGCAGAAGCTTGAGTCAGCTAAGGCAAGAGCACTTCAGGAGGCAGGAGACATCATGGAGAGACTAAATGATGTCATTCCAAAGCTGGATGCAGGTGTCACTCCGAAGGAACTTCTTGAGGAGGAGTATTTGAAGGTCCCGGTTGATATTATAGAGCAGAAAGCTGCCGTGAAGGAGCCTGAAGAAGAGCAGAAACCGGATATGCAGGAGCTTTATGCAGAGGAGACTGTGGATGAAGTACAGGAGCCGCAGGAAGCACCGGAAGATACTATAGACGAAGCACAGGAGCCGCAGGAAGCACCGGAAGAGGCTATAGAAGAAGCTATAGAAGAAGTGCAGGAGTCACGGGAAGTACCTGAAGAGGCTGCAGATGAAGCCAGGGAACCGGTTGGAGAGCCGGAGGATATGGCAGAGGAGTCTGAGAAAGACGAGATACTCATGCAGCCGACTACCATGATGCCTGAAATAACAGATGATATGTTAAATGTCGATGATGATACATCAGATGATGAGACTTCACAGGAGAAAGAAAACGTTTCTGAGAAGAGAGATTTTGATCATGTGACATCATTTATCGAGCAGGAAATAGCCAAGATGACAGCAAAAAATCCGGGACTGGAGAAGAAGCTGGATATGGCTAAGACAAGAAAAATGCCGGATATTTCATTGCCGGAGGATTTAGACAGCGAAGAAGATGACTCGAAATTGAAAGAAACAAAACATATAAAAGAGCTTACAAGCGAACAGAAAGCTATATTTTCATATTTCATACCGGTAAAGGGTATGGAGGATCAGATCTGCAAGGCATATAATGCAGTGCTTGATCATTTCAACAGGAAAGAAAACGCATCCACAGGCAACCTCATTATACAGGGAGAGCAGGGTTGCGGAAAGACAATGCTTGCTACAAGCTTTATAAAGGTATTACAAAAAGATGGTGAACAGCTTACAGGAAAGATGGGCAAGATTGATGCTGCCGCACTCAATAAAAAGGATGTGCAGCAGGTAGTCAGAAAGATAACAGGAGGCTGTCTCATCATAGAAAGAGCCGGTGATATCGACCGCAGCATAGCTGCCCAGCTATCATTTTTGATGGAGCATGATATTACAGGAACACTCTATATACTTGAGGATACATCAAAGGGTATAAAGAAGGCTCTCTCAATGGATGAGGGCTTTGCATCCAAGTTCACGGAAAAGATATCGGTTCCTATTTTTACAAATGATGAACTCGTATTGTTTGCCAAATCGTACTCTGCAGAGCTTGGGTACAAGATAGATGAGATGGCTATTCTGGCATTGCATAACAGAATCAGCAATATTGAGAGGATAGACCAGGCTACCACTCTGACAGAGGTCAAGGATATAATTGACGAGGCCATAGACAGGGAGGCTCACAGCGGACTTAAGAAGGCTATAAGTATTCTGACAGCCAGGCGATATACAGATGATGACCGAATTGTACTCAAAGAGGATCATTTCAGGGAAAAATAAATACTTATGGGGGGTATATATATGTGTAATTTTACAGCAATGGATTGTTACCTGTTTGGTCAGGCAACACACTATGATATCTACAAGAAGATGGGTGCTCACTTAGCTGAGCGTAAAGGAAAAAAAGGAGTGTGCTTTGACGTCTGGGCGCCACATGCGAGGGAAGTATACGTGTTTGGTGAGTTTAACGACTGGAATGAGACCAGTCATGAGATGAAGCGTGTAGAGCCGGAAACCATGGGAGTGTATGAGCTTTTTGTACCGGGAGCGCAAAAGGGTCAGATGTATAAGTTTATTATAGTCACTGAACAGGGGGATAAGCTGTACAAGGCGGATCCATACGCAAACTACGCAGAGCTTCGTCCGGGAACAGCGTCAATCATCACAGATATCGAGCACTTCACATGGACTGACAAAGAGTGGATGGATAAGAGAGCAGCAAAGTCAGATGCTGATGTATATTCTTCACCTATGGCTATATATGAGTGCCATCCGGGCTCATGGATGAGACATCCGGGCAGGGATGATGAGGGCTTTTATACATACAGGGAGCTTGCAAAATCACTCATATCCTATGTGAAAACTATGGGATATACACATATTGAGCTTATGGGTATTTCAGAGTATCCGTTTGATGGCTCATGGGGATATCAGGTGACAGGCTACTATGCACCTACATCGAGGTATGGAAAGCCTGAGGATTTTGCATACTTTGTTGATCAGTGCCATAAAAATAATATCGGAGTAATCCTCGACTGGGTACCTGCACATTTCCCAAAGGATGCGCATGGACTTGCCAATTTCGACGGAACAGCCACATATGAGTATGCAGACCCAAGAAAGGGAGAGCATCCCGACTGGGGCACAAAGATATTTGACTACGGTAAGAATGAAGTAAAGAACTTCCTTATCGGAAGTGCATTGATGTGGATAGAAAATTACCACGTAGACGGACTCCGTGTGGATGCAGTTGCGTCAATGCTTTATCTTGACTATGGAAAGAACGACGGACAGTGGGTGCCAAACAAGTTTGGAGGCAATAAGAACCTCGAGGCAGTAGAGTTTTTCAAGCATATCAATACACTCATACTTGGAAGAAATCACGGAACTGTAATGATAGCCGAAGAGTCTACCGCATGGCCAAAGGTAACAGGCAAGGTAGAGGAAGACGGACTGAACTTCAGCTACAAGTGGAACATGGGATGGATGCATGACTTCCTTGATTATATGAAGCTGGATCCATATTTCCGTAAAAATAACCACAACAAGATGACATTTGCGATGAGCTATAATGAGAGTGAGAAATATATTCTGGTACTGTCACATGATGAGGTGGTACATCTGAAGTGTTCTATGCTCAACAAAATGCCGGGCTTAGAAGGGGATAAATTCAAGAACCTCATGGCAGGATATGCATTTATGATGGGACACTGTGGAAAGAAGCTTCTTTTCATGGGACAGGAGTTTGCACAGAAGCAGGAGTGGAGTGAGGAAAGAGAACTCGACTGGTATCTGCTTGAGAATCCGGAGCATAAAAAGATCCAGAACTGGGTAAAGGAGTTGCTTCACCTCTATAGGAGAAACCGCTGTCTGTATGAGCTGGATTCAAGCTGGGAAGGCTTTGAATGGATAAATGCAAACGATGCAGACAGAAGCATCTTCAGCTTTATCAGAAAGAGCAAGGATGGCAAGAATAATATGCTCTTTGTCATCAATTTCACACCGGTAGAGAGACCTGATTACAGAGTCGGAGTGCCAAAGCGCAAGACATATCAGCTCGTTTTAGATAGTGAGGATCCTAAGTTTACCGGCAAAACGGTACAAGAGCCTGTAAAGAAGGCTGCAAAGGGCAGAGGCAAGGCAGCAAAACAGTCATATAAGAAGCTGGACTATAAGGCAGTCAAATCAGAGTGTGACGGCAGACCATTTTCATTTGCTTATCCACTTGCGCCTTACGGAGTTGCTGTATTTAAATACTAATATACCGGTAAATAGCAGGGTAAAGGACCGCGCCAATTTAAGGCGCGGTCTTTATTTTTGCGTATTATATGTCGATATATAAAAAAAGATAACTATTCAGAACCACAAAAGTACGAAGTAAGAATATCCATAAATAAAGGCTGCAGAGATGGTACATATGCAGGGCACGGAGCAGGAAATATGCAGATAGAGAATTTGATTAATAAAAGCACAGATACGAAAAATACGGACGCAAAAACCATAAATGACATGACAGCGGGTATGCGTGTGTCAGACTACATAAAGACAGACAGCAGTGACAATATGTCAAAAAAGGCGGCTGTTGTCGGTTCGTCAAATTCTGTTGATATGTCGGATACGATATATGCAAGACCACAGGCTAAAAACGAAGCCGGGAACAACGATGGCACAGATATGGCAGAAAATCTGCTAAATGACATGAATCAGACCTCAGAAAACAGGCGAAATGATATGATTGTCACTGCAAGCACCACCACGAGTGATGATTACAAAGCTGCAAAGGATGACGGCTACGATGTCATTGTCACTGAGACCGATAAGATAAAAGCAGTGCTGGCAAAGGCAGGTGTAGATATATCCATATATGGAGATGATCTGAGCATGGAGCAGCTCACAGACATCACGGGAAGCCAGACTGAAGCGGCCATGCTTGTCAATCAGATGAAAGCATATGATATTCCTGCTACAGATGACAATATAAAGGCAGGTACAGATGCCATAGACCGGGCAAAGAGCCTTACAAATATATCCAATGAGACAAAGGCATATCTGGTCAGAAATAACATGAATCCGACGGTTTCCAATGTATACAAGGCTACGTACAGCAGCAGTCAGGTACAAGATTACAGGCAGAAAACCAAAATGACGGAGATATCAGATGAGCTGTTTGATGAGCTTAAGCCACAGCTTAAACAGATATTAGAGGAAGCTCATATAGACAGTAGTGATGAGAATCTGAATCAGTGCAGATGGCTGATAGATGAAGATATAGCCGTTACACCTGACAATGTGCTGCTTGCGAATCAGGTAGACTGCATCAACGCAGCAGAAGAAAATGTGAGCAGTGATTTTTATGCAAGGGCAGTGACAGAAGCACTGGCAATGGGAAAAAAGGCTACAGATGCCACTATGTCACAAGATGGTCTGACATTTGACATGGCAAAGAAAGCCTGTGATGTATTAGGTGAGGCGACCGCAGATGACATTGTCACATTAGAGTCAGATAACATACCTGTCACGATAGAGAATCTGTCAAAGCTTATAGCTGCAAGGGGCAAGGATAGTGCAGCATCGCAAGCCTCAGCGAATAAAGCTGCGGATAATCAGATTACAGACAGCCGGGAAGCAAGGCTTGTGACAGCTCAAAGAAAGCTTGAGGAAGCGAGACTTTCCATGACAGCAGAAGCCAACCTTTCACTCATAAAAAAAGGAGTTTCAATAGACACAGAGCCTATTGAACGTGTAGTGGAGCTGCTTAAGCAGCAGGAAAATAAATACTACGGAGCGCTGTTTGGTGATAGCAGTGTAGAGGCATCTGATGATAGGGTACGTATGTACAATAATGTCTGTGATATTTTCAATCAGATGAAGCAGCAGCCGGCGTATGTACTGACCCTGGAATCCGCTGATGACACTGTGTATGAGCTGTATACAGCAGGCAAAGCAATGAAGCAGTCATTAGAAGCAGCAGCCTCAGGATATGAGACTCTTATGACATCACCGCGGGCAGATATGGGAGACAGTATATCAAAAGCATTTCAGAATGTGGATGATATACTTAAAGAGCTTCAGATAGATACATCTGAAAGCAATCGCAGGGCTGTGCGGATACTTGCGTACAACAGTACCGACATCACAGAGGACAATATAAAGCAGATAAAGTCTGTAGATGAGCAAGTGCAGAGAGCATTCAGCGATATGACACCGGCGGTGACGATTGAGATGATAAAAAGAGGCATATCACCGCTTGATATGAGCATGAGTGACATAAGTGAAACTGCCAGACGGATAAAATCAGAAAATCCTGACGAAAGGGATGAGAAATTCAGCGAGTTTCTCTGGAAGCTTGAAAAGAAAAATGAAATCTCAGATGAGGAAAGAGACTCATATATAGGCATATACAGGCTTATTTCACAGGTGGAGCAGTCAGATGGTGCTGTGATAGGCTCACTTGTTAATCAGGGAGCAGATATTACAATGAAAAATCTGCTTACAGCGGTCCGGGTACGAGGAAAGAGTGCCATGGACTATAAGGTGGACGATACCTTTGCCGGAGTGGACAGTGTAAGCAGGGGCATTAAAATTGACTCACAGATAGAAAGCGCATATCATACAAACTGCCTAAGGGATGTGCTTGATACACTTTCACCTGAGAAAATGGAGTTTGTGCAGTATGACAGCTGGCTTGATATGACTCCGGAGCAGTTAAGGCAGGCTGTATATGAGGCAGACGAGGATAACGCACTGTCAGAGCAATATGCCACAGAACAGCTAAGACAGTTCAATCAGGCAGTTTCGGTGCCTGAGAACGTATATGCTTTTCTAGAGAAATATGATGTAAAAACAACCGCGGTAAACCTCATGGCTGCGTCACGGCTAATGAAAAATCCGTCAGAGGCAGTAAGAAATCTCTGGGAGCGTGGAGACAGTGCTACGGCAAGGGCTCTTTTGGATGAGACTCTCAGACGGTTTTCTGAGTCGGTCAAAAATCCAAAGGAGCTTGCGCAGGCGCAGGAAACGCTGGCTGATACAGCAGAGCATGTTATGGATTCGATGATTATAGAGGATAGGCACACCGGTTCAATAGACCTCAGACAGATGAAGCTATTATGCAGTCAGCTAAGGATAGCTTCAAATATGTCGAGACAGGAAAACTATATTGTACCAATAGAGACTGCTGACGGGGTCACAGGTATGAAGCTTAGCATAGTAAGAGGTGAAGATAAAAAGGGACTGGTTGATATATTCCTTGAGGATAAAAAATGCGGCAGGGTAGCTGCATATTTTGAGGCAAAGGAAAACTCAGTATCTGCTATGATAGTCACAGACGATGAGCAGACTAAAAAGCTGTTTGAAGACAATATCACTATGTTCGAGGCAGGAATAAGTGATGGTGAACAGCGTGTGCGCATAGATGTGGCACTGGAGCATGATATATCTGCAAAAGAGTCTAAGATGTCAGATATGAAATCGAATACTGAGTCAGATAATGAGACTAAAAAGCAGCTTGATGGCAGTGAAAGTGTCCAGACAACAAGACTATATCACATCGCAGAGCAGTTTATTGTAAATGTCCAGAGGGTGATTGCGCAAGATAGTCTGTAACACCGATATATATTGCATGTGCCAGGTCATCCTGATAGTTTTTGTCAGTAAGAAGAAGTGTCTCAGCAGGATTACTCAAGAATCCACATTCTACGATTACGGTCGGGGATGTGGATTTTTTAAGTATAAAGTATTCTTTATTGGGCTTAATGCTTCGTGGCTTTGCGACACAAAGAGAAGTGTTTAAAGCTCCAAGGACAGAGGATGCGAGCTCTTTTCCTGCATCAGAGGCTTCATAATAGAATACCTGTGGACCGCAGCTTGAATTGTCCTCAAAGCTGTTTTGATGGATACTGATGCTGACTGCCACATTGCTTTTAGACATCATGGCAGTTCTCTTTGTCAGATCATCTGTCTTTGGATGCCTGGAATTATCCGGGGCGAGGTCGCAGTCGGTGGTTCTGGTCATGACAACAGTAAATCCTCTGTTTTCAAACAGCTGTTTAAGAGCCATTGCAATACTCAGGTTGACATCCTTTTCCATGACGCCGGAGGTGGAAATTTTACCGGGATCGCTTCCACCATGGCCCGGGTCTATTACAATAACAGTTGAATTAGTGTTTTTGCCGGTGTTTTTTGCAAGAGCGCAGACACCTCTTCCGAGGTAGAAGGACAGAATAAAGAGAGCTAAAATAAGACAGTATTTGTTTTTCTTAATAATGTACATATATTTTTTCATATAAGATACCTATAAAAAACCCGATGCACATAGAAGGCATCGGGTGTGTTTGTATATTATATGATTGGCTGATATCATTTATTACCTATAAAAGGTACTGAGTTAGACTGTAGCTGTAAAGGTACGGCCTCTTTCAGTAAGCCTTAAGCAATCAGTCCAGATATTTGATAACAGTATCCCAGACAGATGAATTCTCAAAGCCAAGCTTCCAGAATGCTGCACCGGCGAGTTTATTGTCGTCGACGAGCTTGAGCCTTTTCTCTAAAGATGTATTGTCCTCGAGCCATACCTTGTACAGCTTGTTGGATACAGACCACTCAGCGTAGTTCTGACCGGATTCCTCATCAAGAGCAGCAGTGGCATTGTTTGTGGCAAGCTGTGCTGCAGCTGCGTCCATACTATATACCTGTGAGGCAACAGTGTACTTTGACTGATCCTCGGTATCGGTTACGGCATCATCGTCCTCCTTTGGAGTGAGCTCCCATATTCTGGTATAAAAAGGCATGCCGAGAATAATCTGGTCAGCGGGAACCTCCTTCAGAGTGGATTCAACACCCTCAGTTACCCAAGGAATAGAAGAAACTGAGCCGGCATCAGAGCCCTTATAGTGTTCATCGTATCCCATAATTACAATATAATCGGCAAAGTTTGCCATATCAGAGCGATTGAAGAACTTGTTGAAGCTGGCAGGTACTGTGACATCAACTGAAAGTGATATACCGTTATTGTGACACTTTATGGCGAGCTCTCTGATAAACTCAATGTAAGAGTCTCCATATGCTGCTTCTGTGATATTTTCAAAGTCAATATTTACACCATCAAGCTCATAGTTAAATGCAGCCGACATAATCTGATTGATCAGGGTAGTTCTCGTGGATGTATGTGTGAGCACATATGCTGCATCTACATCAGTATTTTCAAAGTTGCTGAACAGTCCCCATACCTCGATGCCCTGGGAATGGCAGTAGCTGACATAATCCTTGCTTGCTATATCTGCCAGATTACCGTTGTTGTCATTTAAATAAAACCAAGTTGGTGACATTACATTTATGCCCTTGGTTGATGAAATTATCTGGGGCACTTTACTGTTTGCTGACTGGCTTGTTACCTGATTCCAGGCAAGACAGATATCCTTATCCTTCTTGATATGCGTAAAGGTCTCTTCTTCATAGTCAGGATTCGTAAGCTTAGTTTTTTTGCTCTCGGACAGAGCCTTGCCCTTTATATATCCAATAACACCATCCTCAGTGGCAATCTTATCCCATTTGTCACCGGAATCAAGAATAGTAATCTTGTCATCCTTTTTCACCTCTTTTAGAATAGGGCTCTTTATGCCGCCCTTTACGCGGACCTGGGTAGACTTGCTGACAGTGGCACTGTCTATTTCATCCCATTTGCTTGTGATGACGATGCGTGCCGGGTCATCATATGACTTAAAGGTGATATTGGAGTACTGTTTTACATAGTCTAAAGCGATAAGCGCAGAGTCAGAGGTGGCTTTCACGATCGGATAGCCAAAGTCATTGGTCTGCTTGGTGACACTGTAGCTATTGCTGTCAGCCGCAGCTGAGATGATATCAGATGCGGTTGTGTAAAGAAGCACATTCTCATTTGCATCCCAGTAAAATCTGGAATTTAATGAGTCGTGAACAAATTTGTAATCAACGTATATTTTTTTATCTATTATTTTAGCCTTGTAATCGGATAGCTCATTATCTACAATGAGAGCAGCCTCATCATCAGAAGAGATATTGAAATACTCTTTAAGATCCTCTGTCTTTTTCGTAGGGGTGTATTTATTGATAAGAGCAGTTATACCCATTATTATTACAACGAGGATAATAAGTCCGGTTACTATAAGTGCAGGCAATAATTTCTTTTTCATGTGTAAAAATCCTTTCCTATTATTTGGTGTCGAAATTGCTTAAGCTAATTATACCATTGTGAAATAGCATATTCAAATAATATGAAATAAATTTGTAATAAATTAAGAAATTTGTTTATGCATTTTGGCGCGGAAGGAGCAAAAGCTTCCCCCGCGCAAATAGCTTTTCTTTTTAAAATATGTCTTTTGGTTGTCTTTTTGCATTTAAACGGGGTAAAGGACCAAAAATATGCTGACATCGATTTCTGCAGAGTAATAAAAATGATATTAATCGGTAATGAATGATTTTTTATAGAAATTGATATTTCCGGAGCTTTCCACACCCAATTTAATTGCTGATTTTTAGTTTCGTTTAATTTGATAAAATA